>Ga0228701_1000212_pt1 | contig 56330 bp, 49 predicted proteins | sample McNCre117_Aug_MG_2_FD_178017 | JGI IMG/M metagenome (GOLD analysis project Ga0228701, IMG submission 178017) | Freshwater microbial communities from McNutts Creek, Athens, Georgia, United States - 11-17_Aug_MG | ecosystem: Environmental > Aquatic > Freshwater > Creek | place: USA: Georgia... | reverse complement strand
TACCTCGCGTGGCTCATTGGCGGCTTACCTGCTTCAAACAAGTCAGGAAAAAGTGCCCGACCTAGGCGATTTGAAGCCACCGCTTCACTCAACCTATTCATCACGAGTGCAGGCACGTCCTCCATCGCATCAATTAGTTGATGCACGCCGGCGGTGACTTGGGGCAGCGGTCTCGATCGATTAATTGTTCTCCCACCGTTTGCAACCTTCGCGAGATCCATAAGGTGAGAGGTCTCTGCCTCATCAAGGTTTAAGGCTCGCACAATGGCGTAAAGCACACTGTCAGAGACTCCACGAAGATCTCCGCGTTCAATTCGGGTGTAATAAGCGGCGCTCATGCCAGCTAACTGAGCTACTTCTTCACGACGCAGGCCTTTAACGCGGCGCTCACCGCCATACACGGTCAAACCGGCGCGTTCGGGAGTCATCCTGCCACGCAGGTGAGTGAGGTACTCACTGACCTCTTTTCGGTTCTCCATAGGACGATGATAAACCGCTTTAGATCATGCTGAGGGTGAATGATAGACACCCCCAGATCCCTTCAAAACCGCTGCGCCTTGTGCTTATTCTTTAGCCATGAAAACGAATGTGACCCTAAATAATGGTGTGGAGATGCCACTGCTTGGTTTCGGTGTATTCCAGATTCCCGACTCAGAGACCGAAAAAGCAGTGGCCGAGGCGCTAGAGGTCGGCTACCGCTCAATTGACACAGCCGCCGCCTACATGAATGAGGCCGCTGTTGGCCGCGCAATCGCCGCTAGCGGCATTCCTCGCGATGAGCTTTTCATCACAACGAAGCTTTGGGTACAAGATGCCGGAGATGAGGCAAACACTCACCGCGCATTCGAACACTCGCTTGAGCAGCTTGGGCTAGATTACGTTGACCTCTATCTAATTCACCAACCCTTTGGCGACTACTATTCAGAGTGGCGCGCTATGGAAGAAATCAACGCGACAGGAAAAGCGCGAGCCATTGGTGTTTCTAACTTTGCACCTGACCGTTTGCTTGACCTCACTCTGAATAACAAGATTGTTCCTGCCGTAAACCAGGTTGAAACCCACCCTTTCCGCAATCAAAAGGTAGCCCAGGACCTCATGCTCGAACTTGGGGTTCAAATCGAATCATGGGCACCATTTGCCGAGGGTAAAAATGACCTGTTCTCCAATGCACTGCTAGCAAAAATCGCCGCTAATCATGGCAAAACAATCGGCCAAGTAGTTCTACGCTGGTTGACTCAACGCGAAATTGTAGTAATTCCAAAGTCTGTCCGAATCGAGCGCATGCGTGAAAATTTTGAATCTCAAGATTTCATTCTCAGCGACTCCGAGATAGCTGAAATTATGACCTTAGACACCGGCGAGTCACAGTTCTTTGACCACAAGGACCCTGACTGGGTTAAGCGCCTGTCTTCGCGACGCCTCTAGAATTCAGCCAAAGTGAAAGCCCCACTAATCGGTGGGGCTTTCACTTTGAATCAAAAATTGTGGAGGCTATTTCTTGTCTGCAGCCTTGGCCTGCTTGTCGGCACGCTTCTCTTTTAGAGACTTGGCTGGCGCCTTCTTGGTGTTTTTCTGTGACTGCTGTTCCTTTTGAGCCATGATTGCCCTTTCCAGAACCACCTTGGCTCTTAGTTGAACTCTAACCGCTGTTTCTGACGGTTTGCTGGAAGCGGGCCAAAATTACTGGTTGTGCTGATCCCAGAATTCGGCAATTACCCTGGCAGTTTGCTCGGGTTGATCCTCATTTGGACAGTGGCCAGCATCGGCAATTAATTTGATTTCCACACCGAGATCGGCGGCCATTTTCGCTTGAATTTCGTGTGGCCAGGCGTCATCATATTGACCACGGATGACGTTGATTGGCAACTTGGTGGCCTTAACTGCCTGAACGATTGAGGGCTCGCTCATCAGGTGTCGAGCATGGGTTATCACCGAGCGTTTGTCACTGGCATGCCAGCGCTTGACGCGAAGTTCAAAGAACTTGCGCCCCTCGTGCTCACCAGCGAGTTTGGTGTCCCACAAATCTTTCATCGAGTGCTTCTCGAGAAAATCGATATCATCCTGAAGATTTACCCAGTCAGGCATGCCATGCGGTCCGCTGCAGAAAATCGTCAGTGATTTCCAGCCAAACGGAAAATCAACGGCAGCTCTCTGTGCCACCAAGCCACCGAATGAGTGGCCGAAGAGGTGAGGCTTATCCATGCCAAAGTGGCGGGCAAGCTCCATGTGGTCTCTGGCTAATGACTTGATTGTGTAGGCATCATCCCGGTCAGAATTTTCCGATTCGAATTGCCCGCGGTTGTCAGAGGTTACGACTCGGTAGCCAGCATCTGCAAGGAGCGGGCCAATTTCGGCAAAATCCTCTTTGCTCCCAGTAAAGCCATGGATCAAGATTGCGTCGCCACGGTGGACCTTTGGTTCATAAACCACAACTGCGAGTTTTCCATCGCGAATAGGAACCATTTGAGTTGAAACTGTCATCGCTGACCCTTCTTTTGATCTCTAATTGCGTGGTTTAGAAGAAGCTGAAATAGCCCAAAAGCACGATACAGATCGCAATCAAAACAATCGCCACGATGTAGGTGATCGAAATCCCACGGCCAGCTGCGTGCTCGCCCATGAGCTTTTTGTCTCGAGCAATTCCATACATGAAGCCAAGCAATGGCAACAAAAGAATGGCGTTAAGCACCTGGGTAAGAATGAGGATTGGAACCATCGGCGCACCAGGAATTAACACCAGCGACATTGCCAAGAGCGTGACAAACGCGAAGGTTCCATAGAACAGCGGTGCCTCTTTGATGCTGTCATCAAGTGCCGCAGGTTGGCCGGTCAGGTCAGTCACAGCATAGGCAGTCGACAGAGGCAGAATCGATGCGGCTAGAAGTGCGGCGCCGATTAAACCGATCGCGAACAAAGCCGTGGCGAAAGTTCCGGCAAGTGGCTCAAGGGCCTTTGCCGCTTGCGAAGCATCGGTGATGTTTGTAATGCCGTGCGCGTGAAGCGTTGAAGCTGTGGTGACCACCACGAAGAAACCGATGATGCCGGTCAAAAGTGCGCCGACCCAAACATCGACCCGCAAATAAGGCATGTCTTTGATGGTCAAACGCTTGTCGACAACATAAGACTGGATGAACGACAAACCCCATGGAGCCAGAGTCGTGCCAAGAGTTGCGGTGGCAATCAAGAGAGATCCCTTATCCAGCGACATCGATGGGATTACCGCGCCCGAGAAAGCGGCTCCCCAATCAGGCTTGGCAAAGAATGCAGCCGCAACATAGCAAATGAAGACAGCGGCTAAGAGCAGCAGCACGCGTTCGACGTTTCGGAAGTTACCTCTGAGAACTAGCAAGGAAACGGCAACGGCCGCGATTGGAACGGCAATGTACCGAGATACCCCAAAGAGCTCAGCACCAGCGGCGATACCGGCAAATTCTGCCGCGGTTGTGCCGATGTTTGCTCCAAGCAGGGCGATGATTGCCAAGGTTGCCGCGCGCGCACCATAACGCTGACGAATCAGGCCAGCCAAGCCCTGACCGGTGACAACACCGATTCGGGCTCCAAGTTGCTGAAAAAGAACCAAGGCAATGGTTGAAATTGTCAGAACCCAAAGCAGGCGGTAGCCATAGCCGGCACCGAGCTGTGAATAGGTGGTGATGCCCGCTGGGTCGTCGTCAGATAAACCGGCAAGTAAGCCGGGGCCTAGAACTGCAAGCAGCGCCACGAAACGAGCGCTTGTGAATCTGCGGGCGGCTTTGGTTGCGGTGGCTTCACCATTTTTGACGGCATTTGACATTAGTTGCGGCTCTCCTGCCATGGCCAGCTCTTGCTTGACCGCTCTTGAACCAACGCATCCACTACATCATCGGCCATGATTCGGCCGATAGGCCGGTTCTCCTCGTCAACCACCACGAGCGAAGTTCCACGGTTAACCGTGATTTTTTCAACTACTTCTTCAAGATCAGCATCTGGCCGAACAGTGACCGGAACAGATTGGTTCTTCACGTTGCCAACTAGAGATCTCGGGTTCGCCTGGAAAAGGTCGATTAGGTGCAAATCATCAAGCAAGCGGCCTTCGGCATCGACAACAACGATGCCGTGGATGTCGTGGTTATCAAGTTCTAGCAAAATCTTGCGAGCCTCGGCGACGCTGTCAGACTCCTTGAAGACAACCAATTCTGAGGTCATAAAACCACCGGCTTCATCGTCTTCATAGGTGAGCAAACTAATCAGCGCAGTTGAAGTCTCAGAGTCCATCGCATCGAGCATGGCCTCGCGGTCTTCAGCTGGAAGTTCTCGAAGAGCCTCGGCCGCTTCATCCGGCTCCATACGAGCCAAGAGGTCTGCCGCCTGATCAACCGGAGCATGCAAGAGCATGTCTTCTAGGTCATCGAGATCCATTTCCTCCATGGCATCTGCGGCTTGCTCAGGGTCAAGAATTTCAAGCAAAACCTGACGTTCGTGACGGCCAAGGTCTTCAAGAAGATCGGCCAATTCTGATGGGCGAAGCTTGGTCAAGGCTTTGTTCTGTTGGCGAAGCCGCGCTGGCTCCCCCGGGCGGCCAAAGCCCTGAATGCCGGCCCAGTCGATAACTCGACCAGGTGTTGCCGTGCGGCCGGCAGAACCTGGTAAGACGCGGCGCAAGAAACTGCCGAATGAAACGTCAACGGCAACCGCGTGATAACCCTTGCCAACTCGAGTTAGATACAAGTCGGCGGCGCGAACCACGCGAGCGCCATCCACATCAAGAAGTTGGTGGTCTAAGAGGTCATCGTTTGCCAAAAATTCACCATCGCGGCGAACATAATCGCTCAAATCGAACGTGGTCGAAGAAAGCGTCACACCGTTGCTGTCCAGTTTTGAGATATTTTCAATCGGCATGAACGAGCGACGGAAGCCGACGCGAACAATTAAGCCAAAAACTTTAGGGTAATCGCCGCGGTCCCAGCGAATCACAATATCGGCCACACGGGCAACCATGCTGCCGTCGGCGGCCTTTACTGGCCTAGAAAGTAGGCCCGAAGCGCTGATTAGGGTCTGAGCCAGAGCCTTGCGGGCAGGGTCGCTAAACGGAAGATCTGGCGTCACTAAATTTCGAGGCTTCAATTTGGAGACCAATGACTTTGAATCTTGTGGCATTTTGACCTCCTCCGGCTAGTTAGGGAAAGTTTAGCAACCCTAGTTGAACCGAATTAGATGCGCTCCGCGTGGTTCGACCTCGATTTGGCCGGACGCACTGATTAGGTCTGAAGACCAAACATCAACGGCCGAATTAAACTCGCCAACCGACTCTTCGAGATTAAATGAACCGCGTACGCCACCCCGATTTAGGAGCACTGCGGCAACTCCGCCCCCGCTCTCGGTTGACATGCGCTTAGTCCAAACCTGAAGATCGCCGGATTGCCAAGTGAGGCGGCCTTGTTCACCAGACCAGTCCTGATCAATTTCGATGACTCCGGGATGAATCAACAGGTCACGAACCTCATCGCTCATTCGAGTTAAATCATTGCCGGCCATAAGCGGAGCATTTAGCACCGCCCATAGGAAAAAGTGAGCTTTATTCTCACTTTGGGTGAGCTCACCGTTTCCAATTTGCAGCATGTCAGGATCATTCCAAGCTCCTGGTCTTGAATATGGGTAAAGGTCAACCTGTTGATCGAGGGTGCTCATTAGTGAACCCCAGTCTGCAAAGAGATCATCAGTTGTGCGCCAGAGATTGGTGAATTCCGGCGCCCATTTGTGGGGCTCAAATAGCCCGTATTCAGAGATTGAATAGACGATGTCTCGACCACTTGCGCGCAGCTCATCCGCCATCTTTTTGAAAGCATCCCTGGCGGCAAGACCATCATTCAAATGAGCTCGACACCAGTCATACTTCAAGTAGTCAATACCCCACTCGGCAAAGGCTTTGGCGTCAATTTCTTCACGGTTTAGCGAGCCCAACCCATCTGCGATGTAATCGTCATACTGTTGAGCACAAGTTAGTGACCCAGGCACAGAATAAATACCAAATTTGAGCCCTAGGGCTTTGACATCATTAACTAGTTGAGGGATCCCGTGCCTGAACCTAAGAGCGTGACCTTGGAGCCTTCCCTTGAAGTCACGTCGAGCATTCTGATAGCCATCATCCAAAACAAAATACTCGTAACCCGCCGCAAGCATGCCGCTGTCAACCATCGCTTGCGCTTGAGCCAACATTGTTTTTTCTGTGAGCCTAGAAAAGTCAGCGCGATTTTGCTCATTCAAACCGTAGTTCCAAGAGTTCCAGCCCAATGGCGGACGTTGTGCCAGTGTCATGCGATTGCCTTTCGGTCGAATAACTTAAGGCCATTTGCCTTAAGGAAGTCGAAGAGGATAACTAGCAAAGCCGCCAAATGAATGAAGATCACAGCCCAAATTACCCATTCGGTACGCGCAAATGTCGCATCCATGCGAACCCAGCCAATTGCGTAATATTCGGGAGGGTTTCCAGAAATGATTGTCACCACGTTACGAGCGACGCCAACTAAATCCAAACCTGAAGCGACCGGCGATGCCGTGGCAGATACCGTTTGAACCGATAAATCAGCCGCGAGGATGGCGTGAAGATTTAATGTATTTGCTACCGCCAAAAGTGCCAACAGGAGTCTTCGGCTATTTTTAGCAGCCCAGACGATCGCAAGAATCGCAAACGCCTGAACCAAGTAGCGTTCGTGGACTCGTGTTGGAAGCACAAAGAATGCAACTAAAAGCGTGGCGGAACCAAGGAGAACTTGATTTGGGGAATGACTTCTAATCAACATCCAGAAAACGATCCCGGAAACTGCCAAGAATAGGATGCCGCCAATCACCTGAGCCGGGACTCCAAGAATTTGGTAATCATCGGTCAACCAGTAGACATGACCTTCTTGAATCTGCTGCGCCAATGGAATTTCACCAACACCTGCCCAGATATTGAAGGCATTGGCTGTCAAAACCGGAAACATGCCGGCAGTGGAAAAATACTGAACCGCTAGGCCAGCTAAGTCCCCAACGACCGGCACTCTCGCTATGCCAGCAGTCCCGTTGCCTAAATAGCTTTCAAGCGACCAAGGCATTGCTAGGACTGAAAAGGTAACCAAAGCTGACGCAATTGAATAAAGCGTTCGCATTGGCTTCAATTCACGTTTCTGAAATTGCCCAATCAAGACTGGTAAAAGAATCAAGAGAATGAGAACGCCCTGGGGCTTCGTCAAGACTGCGACCACAAAAAAGGTCAAAGACAATTCCGGTTTGCGGTCGATCAAAAAAACTATTGAGAGCAACATCGGCAGCATGGCCAACGAATCGACCTGACCCCAGATAGCCGAGTCATACCAAGTTATTGGCAGCATCAAAAATCCGAAAGTTGCGATTAGGCCGATTTTGTCGGAAAACCACTTACGTCCAACAAACGCCAAGACTGCACCGATTCCTAAGTCGGCGATAATCGAAGGCCATTTCATGAAGAGGTAGGGAGAGATCCCGGTAGTGTCGCCCAGCCAATTAAGAAGAGCAAGGATGTCTGCGAAAACTGGTGGGTAATTTATTCCAGGATCCACGGCATATGCCTTGAATCCATCGAAGCGGATGGTATCCATCCAGTTGGCAAATGTCGCCAAGTCCCAAGCGAATCCTTGATTCGGAAAAATTACGAACCCGAGCCAAAAACGAAGCGCAAAAGCGGCTGCCAGTGCGATTGCAAGAATCGAGAAAAACTTCTTATTGGTCATAGGTTTGCCAAATAACTTGGTTGCCCCTGTGATCTATCCGAAACTCGACCCCGCCCCTTCTAATCACTTCTACTTCGTTGCCACCTCGACGCGTTAGAGCAAGCACATCGGAGATTTCGGTGAAAAACTTCAAGTTGGATTCCGAGGTTAGCCTGGTGCCGAGATACCAGTTGAAACCTCTCGCTGACTTAGCTATAGCTAGGCTTCCATCAGCGATTCCCCCTACAAATGAAGCCTCAACTTCTGCACCTTCTGCGCTGGCAAATTGAGACCACTCTGTTCCAGTCATGCCGTTACTGAGCAGGACTTTTTCTCCCGATCGAATCGGTGCGAATTCATCAACAAAGACACCAAGGTGATCACGCACCAACTTGCCACCGTACCCACCAAGCTTGACCGTGTCGACCTGATTCGAAATCCCGGTGAAATAAGAAACAATGAGCGAACCGCCAGCTGTCGAATAGTCGATTAGAGACTGCTCAGAATCGTCGTCTAGCAAGTAAAGCATTGGCGCTAAAACGGCTTTGTATTTAGAAAGCTCAAGAGCCGAAGAGCCCGGTTTAACAAAATCAACTCGAATACCAAGATCCCAAAGTGCTCGATACCAGTCGTGCGCTAGCTCTGGGTAGTCAATGGCCGTGCTCGGCAAGTTTCGTTGTGAAAGCGCCCAGAACGATTGATAGTCATAGATGATTGCAACCTCAGCCTGCTCAGTTTCGGTGCTGGCAAGAGCAGAGAGTTCTTGTAATTTAGAACCGAGTTCAAGAACGTTTCCCCAAACTCGACTTTTCTCTCCAGTGTGCGGAACCATTGCCGAGTGGAATTTCTCAGAGCCGCTGACGGATTGTCGCCACTGAAAAAACATGGCCCCATTCGACCCCCTTGCAACGTGGGACATCGAGTTTGCCAGCATTTCACCGTTTGCCTTGGCAACGTTTGTCTCTTGCCAGTTCACTGCACTGGTTGAATGCTCCATGAGCAACCAAGGCTTGCCACCTGCAAAACCTCTAGTGAGATCAGCTTCGTAGGCCAAATCAATGTAATTTCGTGGATCATGGGAAAGTAAATAATGATCTGTTGATACAAAATCCACCTCAGCGGCCCACTGCCAGTAGTCGACAACCGCTGTGTTTTTCATCGACATGAAGTTTGTGGTGATCGGATGCGCCGAATCTAATGAGCGAATTATGTCTCGTTCATTCTTATAAAGATCGAGAATCTGCTCATTACTAAACCGCCGATAGTCCAGCGTCATGCTCGGATTTGGATAGGTACCTATCGGAGTCTCACTCGGAGGAAAAATTTCACTCCACGCGTGATAGCGCTGCGACCAAAAGTTTGTACCCCACGCCTGATTTAGCGAATCAAGATCCCCATAACGCCTCTGCAACCAATCTCGCCAAGCCAAGGCGCTGATCTCGCAATAGCAAATTGGGTTGTGGCAACCATATTCATTGTTCACGTGCCACATTTTTAATGCCGGATGTTTGCCGTAACGTTCGGCTAATTTTCGAGCAAGTTCGCCGCTCTTCTTTTTGTAAATCGGCGAGCTGATGCAGTATCCCTGGCGCCCGCCAAATGAAAGCCGGGTTCCGCTGTAGTTAACGGGAAGCATCTCCGGGTGGTCGGCGCTTAGCCAAGCCGGTGGCGAAGCAGTCGCAGTGGCTAGGTCAATGCCTATGCCGTTGACGTGTAGCAATTCAAAAAGCTCGTCAAGCCAATCGAACTGATAAACACCATCTGATGTTTCTAAATTTGCCCAGGAAAATACACCCAAAGTAACCAAATTGACACCGGCTAACTTCATTAGCCGCATGTCCTCAAGCCAAACATCCCGACTCCACTGTTCAGGGTTGTAATCGCCACCATAGAAAAGCTGTGACGGGATGTTTGGGCTCATGGTTAGATTCTTTCCGCTTCGATCAAAATCGCATTCTCTGGGGCAAGAATTGGCGGTCGCAGACCGACTTTAGCCAAGGCTGCACCAGTCAATACGACACCATCGAGCCACTTCGGCATTTGTCGGTGAACGTAACGTGGTGACCCCGCAGGTTCGACCATCTTGACTCGGTATGAACCTTGAGGATCGAGGCCTTCCAGACGCAAAGCATTTGGCGTCATACCTGGCATAGCTCGCAAGGTAGCCAGAGCGTAAATTGCTCGAGACTTGTCCTGTGCAACAACACCATGTACGAACGCACTGTCGTCTGGTTGCTCAATTCGAACCATCCTGCCACTGTGCAAAAGATCACGATTTGCCTTGTAATAGGCTGCCCAGGAAGTGAGAATCTTGCGTTCTTCCGGTGTTGTTTCAGTTAGATCCCACTCGAGGCCAGCGTGACCAAACAAAGCCGTGATCGCTCGGAACGATAGCTCATGTGTGCGGTGAGTGGTGTGGGAATGAGTTGGACCAATGTGAGATCCCAACATTTCTGGCGGGATTGCAAATTGGGTGTATCGCTGAATGTACTGACGTTCCAGAGCATCATTGCAATCTGATGTCCAGAACCTGTCTGCGTGGTCGACCATACCTAGATCTATTCGACCCCCACCTGAAGAACAGGATTCAATTTCGAGACCAGGGTGACGGAGTTTCAATTCGTCAAATAGTCGATAAATTGCTTTGGTTTGCTCGCGCACAGCGGCCTGCCCCAGGTGAGCAGCTTCGGTTAGAGTGCGGTTGTGGTCCCACTTGATGTAGGCAATGTCATATTCACTAAGAATCGCATCGACCTGACCTAGTACGTGGTCATAAGCACCCTGATGGGTTATGTCCAGAACCTGTTGGAATCGGCCTTCCGGCGGAACTCGGTCTCCCACATGCAGAATCCACTCTGGATGGGCTCGGTAAAGATCTGAATCTGGATTAACCATTTCACCCTCAAACCAAAGGCCAAATTCCATGCCACGAGACTTAACGACATCAATAAGTGGCTTTAGCCCGTTCGGCCAAACATCCTCAGAGACTACCCAGTCCCCGAGTCCCTTATGGTCGTCACGGCGCGCGCCAAACCATCCATCGTCAAGCACAAATCGCTCGACGCCAATTGATTGAGCAACATCTGCCAATTGGGTCAATTTTTCCAAGTTGTGGTCGAAGTAAACAGCTTCCCAAACGTTTAAAGTCAGTGGGCGTGGGCGAACCCTGCTTGGGTGCTTAGGTCGCGATCGCAACCACCGGTAGTGTCGATCCGTGATTCCATCAATGCCCGTCTCAGAGTGTGCAGCGACAACTACTGGTGCTTCATATGTCTGACCTGGTGCCAGTTGCAGTTCGCCTGGCAGTAAAAGTTCGCCGGCTCCGATGGTTGTGCGGCCAGTTGGCTGGCGCTCAACTAGGTGGCGCGTATTACCGCTCCACTGGAGACCAAGCGACCAAACTTCTCCGCGTTGATAGTTGGCATCGCTTGTCATGGCCATCTGAATAATTGTGTAATCGTGACCCGAACGGCCCTCTCGTATTTCACGAGCCCAAGTACCTACCTGGATCTCACGGCGCTGAGGCTGGCGTTCTTTGACCCAACGACCAGTGAAGTCGACCGTTTCTGCAGCGTAGTCAGGCAAAGGTAGAAAAGTAGTCAGGTCATTTAGCGAAAAGTGCGAGCTGCCAGTATTTTTCAGAGTTTGTGAAATTCTAATAATTCCACTTGGCGTCATCTCGAAGTTCGCAGCAACTTCTAGGCCCGCTGCTTTGTCTTCGCTTCGAACGAAAATGTTGGTTGGCGTGGTTTTTACTTCCACAATGTCAAACATCTGCGACCAGTCTTGACCTTCACGATGGCCTTGGATTGTTGGACGACCTAGAAACCCGCGCGCGTTTTCACGCCAGATACCCGGGTTTTGAAAGGTGTCCAGATCAGCGTGAGGCACGCCTTCTTGCATTGCCACATTTAATTGACTGCCGTCCAGATTCGGACCTAAATCCGAACCCCAGTGCAACACGACTGGAGTGCCACTGGAAAGATCAATTACAAGTTGAACACCATCGGACTTGAGCTCGATGTTTGCCGGAGTCTGTGCCATTTTTTAAACCCTTATTTGATTTACTCTTTGGTTTGAGCCTAGAAAGAAACCCGGTGGAGGGAAAGGATCTCCACCGGGTTTCCTCTTACTAGGAGTGATTCTTAATTCAAGTATTTACTACTTGAAGAGCGCCTTGACCGCGGTGTTCATACCCACCAAGGCCGAGACATCAGACTTGCCAGACATGATTGAATCCATGACCGGGTTGATGATGTCGTTACGCTGTGACTTCTTGTCGCCAATTGGGAACAAGAAAGTGGTCTTGCCAGTGATGTGAACGTAGAACGGGTTCACATCAATGCCCTTAGCGGTGAACGCTGCAACGGCCTTCTTGGTAGAAGAAGGGATAGCAGGGAACACTACAGCCTTAGAAGCGATGATGTCCTGGCAAGCTGTTGAACCAAGGAACTTAACCCACTGCCATGCGGCTTCAGGGTTCTTGGTGCCCTTGTAAATGTTGTCAGCTAGACCGTTGTACATCGAAGCACGCTTGCCGGTTGGACCAACTGGAGTTGGAGCTAGGGCAGGAGTGAAGTTGTCGTTCTTGGCACCGAAGACTGAACCAGTCATCCATGAGCCGTTAGTCGCCATAGCAACCTTGCCGGCCGCAAGCTGGTCATTCCAGCTAACACCCTGCTGCTGAGCAAAAGTAGGCATGTAACCCTTTTCACTCAAGCTGTGCCACCACTTGATGGTTTCAGCAAGCTTTGGTGAGTCATAGTGGAAGTTGTTGTTCCATGGGCCGTCGTTAACCTTCCAGCCGTTTGAAGCAGCAAGGAATGACCACTGAGTCTGACCATCGCCACCGCCAGAGCCTTCCATCCAGATACCGTAGGTTGCAACCTTAGTCTTGTCGAATCCAGCCTCGTCGCCTCGCTTTCCGTTCTTGTCAACGGTCAAGTGCGCAATGGTCTTCTCATAGGTTCCACCATCGGTCGGGTTCCAGGTTAGTGAAGACATGGTCTTAGCTGAAATGCCAGCGGCATCGGTCTGCTTCTTGTTATAGAAAACAGCGATGGTGTCAAAGTCCTTTGGAAGACCGTATTGAACACCCTTAGGGTCACGCCATAGAGCGGCTAGGCCCGGCTGGTAGGTTGCGTCAACGACAACCTTGTCGCGCTTGATGTAGCTGTCAAGAGGCAAAATCTGCTTCTTGGCTGCGAATTCTGGGAAGAATGCAAGGTGAGAGGTGAAAACGTCGTAGCCCTGACCTGAAACGAAGCCGGCGTTTACCTTCTTCCAGTAGTCGTCCCAACCAATCTGCTCAACCTTTACGGTTACGCCTGAAACTTTCTTAAAGGCTGCTGCACAAGCAACGTAGCCTGGCTTCTGGTTTGAATCCCAGAGACCGTAAGTGATGGTGCCTGATGCCTTTGGAGCAGCCTGGGCAACAGCACCCATAACGCCCACTAGCGCAACTGCAGTCACAACCGCAGCAGTAGCTTTGAGGAACTTCATAGCTTTTTCTTTCTCTTCGATTTGATTTTTGAGGTTTGGAAACAGTTGCTAACAAACCCCTCCGGAGTTGCGGACCTTATTTAACTCCGGAAGATTGGATGGATCCCACGATCTTTTTACCTGCAACGATCATGAGCAAAATCATTGGTAGCGCAGCAATCAGCGCGCCTGCCATCAAGCCGGACCAGTCCGGTGAGCCTTGAGGAGTCTGGGACTTGAAGATTCCAAGACCAACCGTTAGAACGGTAGATTCTGGAGCCCCATTGCCCACATAGAAAGGCCATAGGTAGTCGTTCCAGTAGAAAATGAACTGGAGGATAAAGAGAGTGACAATTTGAGGCCAGGCCAACGGAACGACAATCTGTCGGAAGATTCGGAAGTGGCTAGCACCATCAATGCGTGCTGCCTCAATAATGCTCAGATTCGTTCCCAAGAAAAATTGACGCAGGAAGAAGATTGCGAACGGTGACATAAGCAACCCAGGAAGCATGATTCCAAGAAGGGTGTTCAAAAGGCCAAGGTCACGGATAAGCAAGAAGTTTGGCAATACCAAGAAGATACCTGGCACTGTCATAGCTATAAGGAACAAGAAGAATAGCTTGTCGCGTCCGCGAAACTTCAGGATTGAAAAAGCATAGGCAGCCGCGGCACTAAAGAACACCTGCGACAGAGTTGTGACCGTTGAGACGATCATCGAGTTTCCAAAGAATTGGAAGAAATTGATTGACGCCCCTGAGCCGCCCTCGGCAAGCGCAGCATCAGGTGACAGCAAACCAAGAACTCGACCGAAGCCACCCCATGTGAAGTGGACTGGCAAAAGCGAAAGCGGATCACTAAATAGAGTCTTGGATGTGCTCAACGCCGTGCGAAGCATCCAGTAGATCGGGAAGAGTGTTATGAACACGAGAATGGTCAGCGACGTGTAGCCGAAGATTTTGCTACCTCGACTGCGAGGCGAGGCCTTGCTTTCAACTGGTTCGCGGTACTTTTTTTCTTTTGCAATAGTCATTTCTAGCGCTCCAAATCTGATTCGCCGGCTTTGAGCAACTTGGTTTGGGCAAAAGCAACCAAGGAGAGCAGAACCATTAGGAAAACCGAAATGGCCGAAGCATAACCGAAGTTGAAGTCACCCCACGCTTTGCTAGCAATCCAAAGGCTGAATACTCGGGTCGCATTTACCGGTCCACCGTTTGTCGTGACAGCTACGGTGTCGAAGATTTGGAATGAGCCAGTGATAGTGATTACCAGCACAAACGCCATGACCGGACGCAAAAGAGGCAATGTGATTGAGCGGAAAGTCCTCCACTCGCCTGCCCCATCCACAGCAGCTGCAGCATAAACGTCTTCAGGGATTGCCTGCAGTCCAGCAAAAATTAGTAGGGATGTGTAACCCATGTGCCGCCAGACGTTTATTAGTGCGATTGTCGGCATCGCTGTCACGTCATCAAAGAAGGTGAACTTTGGTAGGCCCAAGAAATCGATCACTGAGTTCACTAAGCCGAGGTTGTAGTCCAAGAGCCAGTACCAAACAAGAGCCACGATCACGTTAGAAATTAGGTAGGGCATCAAGACAATGCCGCGAACCAAAGTTGATCGAGTAAAGCGGTGGAGCAAAACCGCGATGAACAGTGAAACCACTGTCTGGATTCCGATGTTCAGGACCACATACTCGCTGGTCACCGCTAAGGCGTTCCAGAACAGTGGATCCTGGAACATCTTCACAAAGTTGTCGAAGCCGATGAAGACTGGGTCAGTAAACACGTCGTATGAAGTGAAAGCCAGGTAGACCCCTCGGATTCCTGGAATCAAAACGAAGATTGAAAGACCAATTAGCGCAGGCAACATAAATGGAATTGCAGTGAGAAAATCGCTGCGACGAGCTGGCTTTTTAGCCAAAGCGTTCTTTGCCATTTTGTGCCTTTCTGATCGGTTGTTTCGATAGTAGCGAGCAAAGTTCGCATTAATTCACAGAAAATAACAAAAGTTACCAATTTGTGACCGAACTGTGCCTTTATGATCACATTGGCTGTCTAGGCTGATTACCTATAGAACTTATTTATATTTCAAAGGCGGTGACCCGATGCTTGCAGCACAAAGACATAGCTTGATCTTGCAAGAGGTATCTCAGCGCTCAGCGGCGCGAATTTCCGAGCTTGCGGAAGTTTTAAATGTTTCTGAAATGACTGTGCGCCGTGACATCGAAGTTTTAGCGGAACAGGGACTGATCGATAAAGTCCACGGCGGAGCAACGGCAATCATGGAAAAAAACATGGTTACCGAACCGCCGTTTCAATCTAAATCCTTACGCGAACAGCTAGCCAAGGACTCTATCGCAGCAAGAGCAGCAGACGAGATTCATCCTGGAGACTCAATTGCCCTAATGGGGGGTAGCACAGTCTTCGCATTGGCCAGGTTTGTCGCAAAAATACCAAGGCTCACGATTGTTACTAACTCTCTCCCGGTCTCTGATCTTCTAAATCGAGAAGGCCTTCCAGACCAGACCGTGATTCTTGCCGGCGGGCTTCGCACACCAACGGACTCATTTGTGGGGGCAATCGCAATAGATGCGTTCAAGAGTTTGAATCTTGATATCGCATTTATGGGCACGCATGGCATGGATATAAAGGGTGGCTACAGTTCACCAAACATATTGGAAGCGGAAACTAACCGTGCAGTCCGCGAAAAAGCTCGTAAGTTAGTAATTTTGGCTGACCACACAAAATGGGGCGAGGTTGGATTCAGCACATTTGCGGAACTTGGCGATGCAGACCTTCTAATTACAGACGAAGGGTTGCCGGTCGATGCACTCAAAGAACTTCGTTCGCGAATTCCTGAAGTTGCCGTGGCTTCTGCATAAGGCGACAGGCGACCAAAAATGCCTAAGCCACGTAATTCACCACGAGATAATCAATTAGTCATAGCAGAACAAGCGGAGTAAAAATTGAGTACAACGAAGAGAGAAGCACGTCTTAGCGACGGGCGCGAGCTCATTTACTTCGACGATGCAGGGTCAAATTTACCTGCTGAGCGAAAAGCAGATCAAAGACCTGCTGTCGAAAGACCGGCGGTTGCCGAAATGCGCCTAGATTCTCTAACCGGCGACTGGATCTCTGTTGCTGCGGCCCGACACAATCGCGCATTTTTACCTCCAGCGCACCAGTGCCCACTCTGCCCTTCTACTGAAGATAATTTGTCAGAGATTCCAGACATGTTTGACGTAGCGGTATTTGAAAATAAGAGCCCGTCCTTCGGCCCAGACCTGGCCGTGGTTGATGACCCAAACTATGCTGTGGTGCCAGACTTAAAACTTGGCTCGAAATTAGCCTCAATCGGCCGCTGTGAAGTAGTCGTTTTCAGCTCTGAACACCTTGGCTCGCTTTCTGGCCTTCCGGTCTCAAGAATGAGAACCATCATCGATGCCTGGGCCGACCGAACCGAGGAGCTTTCGAAGCTTCCAGGCATTCGCCAAGTTTTCCCATTTGAAAATCGCGGGCAAGAAATTGGCGTTACTCTTCACCATCCGCACGGGCAAATTTATTCATACCCATATGTGCCGCCTCGAACCCTAAAACTGTTGGCTTCAATTGAGGCTTACGGTCCCGACCTCTTCAAAGACACCCTTGCATTCGAGCAGGCTGGCGAGCGCGTCCTAATTCAGGGCGAGCACTTCACCGCCTATGTGCCATTTGCAGGCCGCTGGCCGATCGAAATTCACCTTTTGCCGCACCGCCATGTCCAGAATCTCGCGCAACTGGATGATGTGGAACGCGATGAACTGTCCGACATTTACTCACGGTTGCTTAAGGCCTTGGACACGGTCTATGAAACGCCCACCCCGTACATCTCGGCTTGGCACCAGGCTCCTCGGGTTGCCGGAGGAGAACACGTGCGACTCCAGCTACAAATCACCTCCCCGCGCCGAGCCGCAGACAAGCTCAAATACCTCGCGGGTAGCGAATCGGCGATGGGAGCCTTCATCGCCGACTTCCCACCTGAAGTAACAGCCGAGCTGCTTCGTGGCGCAATAAAATGACTGACACTCTAATCGCCAGCGTCAAGAGCGGATTCGAGAAGAAATATGGTTATTTTCCCGCTGGTGTTTGGTCTGCGCCTGGTCGCGTAAACCTAATCGGCGAACACACCGATTACAACGAAGGCTTTGTGCTTCCTTTTGCAATCAACCGGCACACCTTTGCTGCAATTGCGCCGCGATTAGATTCAACGATTCGGGTTGCTTCTAGCTTTTCTCCGTCGGTCCATGAAATCGACCTTCATGCGATAACCCAGAATGATTCAAATGATTGGGCAGCCTACCCTTTTGGGGCAGCGTGGGCCATCCAAGAAATGACAAAGTCGCTCGGCCGGTCGATTGAAGCATCCGGTTTTGATTGCTTCATCGAATCCGATGTTCCAGTAGGTGCAGGTCTTTCATCATCAGCCGCTATCGAATGTGCAGTCGCTCTGGCACTCAACGACCTTTGGTCAGCTGGCTTAGATAGACGCCAACTCGCACGCGTTGGTCAAATGGGAGAAAACCAAATCGTTGGCGCACCGACCGGCATCATGGACCAGTCCGCTTCCCTGCTGGGGGAAACAGACCACGCAGTATTCCTTGACTGCAGGAGCCTAGAGTCTCAGGCCATCGAACTTGGATTCGCCAAGGATGGTTTGGAATTGCTAATCATCGATACCAAGGTTGCACATCGACTCGTGGATGGCGGCTACGCCTCTAGGCGAGCGGCTTGCGAAGCCGGCGCTTCCCTTATGGGGGTGAAATCTCTTCGCGATCTTTCGATTGATGACTTAGAAAAAGCACAGACCCTCATGGATGAAGTCACCTTCAGACGGGTTCGTCATGTTGTGACCGAGAATCAGCGGGTGCTTGACACCGTGGCGGCACTGAAAGCAACCGGACCTCGTTCCATCGGCAAATTGATGTACTCATCCCACGAATCTATGCGTGATGATTTTGAAATTTCAGTTGACGAACTAGACGCTGCAGTTGAAACCGCACTGCGGCATGGGGCTATCGGTGCACGGATGACCGGCGGAGGATTTGGCGGTGCAGCAATTGCGCTTACTCCCGTCGAGAAAATCGGTGAAGTTAGCCTCTCCATCCTCGCCGAGTTTGAAGCTCTGGGTTTTGCAAAACCGGACATCTTTGCCGTTTCTGCAGCTCAGGGTGCAAAGCGCGAAGCCAACCTATAAGTTCTTGAGTTGCGGCAGAACTTTGGTGCCCAAAAGTTCAATTGACTTCATGACTAATGAATGCTCAATATTGCCAATATCAAACTGCAGCATATGCCGGTCATGCCTCAACTCAGCATGGATGTTTGCCAGGCGATCAGCCACTTCGTTAGGATCTCCAGCAATTATCGGTCCGTCACCGTTTGCGTGATCCTCGAATAACGCCCTGGTCGGAGCACCGTGCCCTCGTTCAGAATTTGTCTTTGACACTGACGGCAACCAGCCTCGATAGATCGCCGCTTTAGCATCCCCCGATTTTTCGGCCACGAATCCACGGCCAGCAATTGCCACCTTTAGATTGTGATGCCCATGGTCACGACCGATTTGACGATAGTGCTCAACGATGTGCTTTTTGCTCGCTGGGGCAGCGTGCAAGAAAGAGTAATTGGCGTTGAACCCCAGACTCGCTGCGCGCTCAGAGGATTCGGGGGTTTCCCCGGTGGCAACCCAGATATTGAGTTTCTTGTTTACCGGGCGCGGCCACAGTTTTGTGCCCGTCAATGATGTTCTGAATTCGCCTTGGAAATCCACTTCTTGCGATTCATTTAGACCTCGAAGCAGTTCCAGCTTTTCAGTAAAGTTCGCCTGAGATTCGCTCACCGAGTAGCCAAATAGCGGGTACGGCTCCCTAAATATTCCGGTACCGACGGTGAGTTCGGCGCGCCCCTCAGACAGGTGATCGAGAGTGGAGAACTGCTCGAACACTCGAACCGGGTCTTCCGTTGGCAGCACTGTTACCGCGCTGCCAAGTTGGATGTTACGAGTTCTTGAGGCTGCGGCCGCTAACACCACTGCCGGCGCCGACACCGGGTAGTCCTCACGGTGATGCTCGCCGATGCCAAAATAGTCGAGCCCAACTTGGTCAGCGAGTTCGATTCGTTCAAGCAGATTCTTATAGATGGTCGACTCTGAGACATAACTGCCCGTCAGTGGGTCGACACTGCTATCGCCAAAACTGTATAGCCCTAATTGCATGAAAACCTGACTTAAAGAAAAGTAAGTAAAGGGCATCTTTACTAAACTTCAAGCATACTCGGTTAGCTAAGTTTTCGCTGATAGAGCCAGCAGGTCCAGATGGTAAAACTTAGCCAGCCCACCTGGGCCGTGACAATTATTCGCTCAGCTAGGCCAACGTTTGTGGCATTTGGGTCAAGCCAGGTGCTCAGGAACCAAAGTGAGATTATGGTCAACACGACTGTCGCTGAAATTGCACCAAGCGGGCGAATCACCCAGGCCCGATCACCTTTGAACCTCATTGACAAAAGCGGCCAGGCAGACATCAGCACAAACGAAATCGTGGCACTCAACCGGTGAGCATCGGAGTGCCCGGTTTGACTTGGGGTGGCGTAGATGGCCAACGCGTATGTGGCTAGGCCCGCAATAAAAAGAGTGATTCGGCCAGGAAGGGCCAGGCTGCGAGCCGAGACGGCACCGATAACGGTCAGAGTCGCGCCCAGGAAAAAGAAACCGGTCTGGATCGCCCGCACGGGAGAATCATCGGCAGCTAAATCGCTAATGGTTTGACGAATTGGGTCATAACCCGGCCAAAGCGCGCCCGAAATCACCCAACCCAGGATGGATTGCAAAGGACCTAGGGTTGAAGCTATAACCGCGGCGATGCCGACTCTTTTCATGAGACCTAGGCTAGGCGATTTTCGAAGGATTGACATGACTGACTTGAGTGGCCGCAACATCTTGGTTTTGGGCGGTTCAGGGGCACTAGGTGCGCTGATTGTGGGAAGGCTGCTGTCTAGGGGCGCAAACGTGATGGCCACCACAACCTCGAACGAAAATGCAGCAAGAATCCCTGCGGGGGTATCAACGATGTTGCTGCTTGACTTGGCCAAGCCGGCGACAATTTCAACCCTGGTGAACTATCTGATTCAAAATGAAATACAGGTTGACGGCATCATCAATGCAACCGGGCTCGTTGCCTTTGGGTCTGCATCAGACCTTTCCATGGATGCGCTCGTGGCGCTCACCTCAGTAAACCTCACCGGGCCAATTCTTCTCTTCTCCGGCTTGATTCCAGCGCTAAGAAAATCGGCGCTATTAGGGCGCTCGCCCTTCGTTGTCAACATAAGTGGAATCGTTGCAGAAAATCCCATGGCCGGCATGGCCGCATATTCAGCCAGCAAAGCCGGGCTTTTCGCCTTTGATCAGGCGTTGGGGCGTGAACTTAGAAAAGATGGGATTAGAGTCATCGATGCTAGACCAGGCCACACCGAGACTGGACTTGCCGGACGAGCGGTTGAAGGCCTGGCCCCTAAATTTGCTGAAGGAATGAACCCCGAATCAGTTGCCGAACGAATTGTTCTGGCTATCGAGAATGACGAGACCGATCTGCCATCGGGAGCGTTTAAGGCCTAGATAGCCTTCTTAACAACGCTAGATTTCAACATCATCTGACCGAAACCATCGACCTTCGCATCGATGTCATGGCCGTCGATTGGGCTGATCAGGCGAATGTTGCGAACCTTGGTGCCAACCTTGATCGCGGTCGAGCTGCCCTTGACCTTTAGATCTTTGGCGATCGTAACGGTGTCGCCATCCTGAAGGATATTCCCGGAGGCATCCTTCACCACCCGAACCGCGTCAACTTCCAATTCTTCGACCTGGGCCACCCACTCGTGAGCGCATTCGGGGCAGACCAAAAGTGAGCCCATCTCGTAGGTGTATTCGCTATTACAAATCGGGCAAGCCGGCAAAGTTTCAGACATGGCCTTAGTTTAACCAAATAAAAGACCCCAGCCGAGGCCGGGGTCTTCAATCAAAATATGGTTACTTCTTCTTGCCTGGCTTCTTCTTTGCAGGAAGCTTCTTCAGAACCACAGCCTGGCCGACAATGACATTCTTGCCATTGAAGGTGATTGCTGGGGCGCCGAATAGCTCATAACCGTTCTCAAGGTGAAGAACTACCTTGTCACAGAATGAGCTGTCATCGATGCCAGTCAGCATCTTGTAACGCTTGGTGAAGGTGGTCACTGCGGCTGCGGTTGCAGCGGTTTTGGCGGCTGGCTTTGCAGCGGTGCGGGTGGTTGGGCGTGCGGCAGGCTTGGCTGCGGCAACGCGGGTTGTTTTAGCTGGTGTAGTCATGGCTCTAATTCTGCCATTGTTAACCTTTTGTTCACTTAGACGAATGTTGTTAGCAAGTGAATTATTTTTTTACTTGGTTAACAGATCTATGCCCCAGCTTGCGCTGAATGTCTCTCCGCGCTTCAACCAAATCAGGTCCTCGGCGGTATTGAAAGCGTTTGGTCCGGCGGTCGAGGGTTCGATTGCGCACGCATAGCGCTTCGCTTGATCTTTGTTGGTCCAATAGAAATCAGGCGTAAATAAGACAACATGTTTGAACTGGTGGTCTTGCCAAACGTCAAAGCCTCGGCCATCCTCGGCAGTCAAGTATGTGTGCGCAAGGCCATTTTCATCAAACTGAAGATCGGTGAAGTTATTGTCTAAGAACTTGTCTTTGATTTTCACACCGGCACTTAAATCGAATCCAGCATCAGCCGCTGGTTTTGACCCAATTGGGATCTGTCGATCATTTACTTGCGTGACAGTTCGCGCATCCGAACGAAGAATTAGTTCTGCAGTGTCGACACCTGAGATCTGAAAATACGGGTGAGCACCCAAGGCAAACGGCGCATCCTCGATTGAACGATTTTCAGCCGTGTGAGAGATCTTTAGCCCCGTCTCGACCAGCTCATACTTCACGGTTGTGAAGACTTCAAATGGATATCCGAGTCGAGGATGGATTAGGCCGCCAAGAGTAACGGACGCTTCGTTTTGTTCCAACACTTCATAGTGATGATCCATCAAAAGGCCGTGATTGGCATTCTGTTGCTCGTGCAAATTGATTGGAACATCCAAGCTGGCGCCCTGATACTCCCACTTTCCACCATCGATGCGATTTGGCCACGGAGCCATGATGACACCCTCGCAAAACGGGCTTAGAGAGTCAAAATCTGACGGCTCAACCAAGTCAACTGCACCGATCGAAAACTTGCGAAGAGCTGCGCCGATTCGTGTGACCACTGCGGTCAACTGACCTGCCGAGGTTGAAAGGGTAAGGCTAATCTGGAGGTCTCTTGCTCGGGTCATTCACTTAGCCTAGAGGAAAGGGTCGGGGGTCATGACGTACTTTGGCTCGAGGTATTCGTGAATACCTTCGGGCCCTCCTTCACGGCCAAGGCCTGAGGCCTTAACTCCCCCAAAAGGCGCTGCGGCGTTCGAAACCAGACCAGTGTTCAGACCAGTCATACCGCTCTCGAGTGATTCAACCAATCGAAGACCGCGCTTCAGATCCTTTGAGAAGGCATAGCTCACCAAACCATAGTCTGTGTCGTTGGCCAGCGATACGGCCTCGTCCTCGGTCTTAAAACGAACGATTGGTGCGACTGGGCCGAAAATTTCTTCGGTGAGAATTGTAGAGCCCGGTTTCACATTGTCGATGACTGTCGGTTCGAAGAAGTAACCATCCCCCTCGCTCTTCTGGCCACCGGTAAGGATATTGGCACCTTCTGAAACTGATGAGTCCACCAGACGTTTGATGTTGTTGCGAGCCTTCTCGTTGATGACCGGGCCACAAGTTGTGTCTGCATCGACGCCGCGACCTAGACGAAGTTCACCCATCTTGGCAGCCAAACGCTGACCAAACTCCTCGGCCACCGACTCGTGAACGATGAACCGATTGGCCGCGGTGCAAGCCTGGCCGATATTTCGCATCTTCGCCAACATCGCGCCAGTGACGGCAGCTTCTAAGTCCGCGTCCTCGAATACTAAAAACGGCGCGTTTCCACCCAACTCCATCGAGCTCTTCAAAACGCGCTGTGCGGCCTGTTCCAAGAGTCGAACTCCCACTGGAGTGCTGCCGGTAAAGGTTATTTTTCTCAGGCGACGGTCGGCGATTATCGGCGCCGAGGTTTCCGCTGAGGTTGAGGTTGTGATCACATTCACTACACCGGCTGGCAAACCAGCCTCTTCCATGGTCTTAACCAGCAATAGCGTGGTCAACGGAGTGAGCTCGGCAGGCTTAATTACCATCGTGCAACCGGCAGCCAATGCTGGGCCAATTTTCCTCGTTGCCATCGCCAAAGGAAAGTTCCACGGGGTAATTGCAAACGCCGGACCAACCGGACGCTGTGCAACAAGCATTCGGCCGGTGCCTTCTGGCGAAGTTCCATAGCGGCCGGTGACACGAACCGCTTCCTCGCTAAACCAACGTAGGAATTCATTTCCATAGGTGACCTCGCCACGAGCCTCAGCAATTGGCTTACCCATTTCGAGAGAAATGATCGTGGCGAATTCCTCCGAACGCTCGCGCACTAAATCAAAAGTTCGACGCAGAATTTCTGCTCGCTCCCGCGGAGCAGTTCGAGCCCATTTGGCCTGAGCCTGATCTGCAGCGGTCAGAGCGGCAATGCCGTCCTCGGCGTTTGCATTAGCAATTTCAAGCAAAGTTTTACCCGTGGCAGGGTCTTCAACTGCGATTGCGGCTGAGCCGCGCCCCTCGACCCATGAACCGCCGATAAAGAGCTTGGTCGGAATCTTGGCTAGTAGTTCCTGCTCTGAAAGCGACATTGCTTATCCGTTTCTAATGAGTTAGTTATTCGACAGCTGGGTGCCGCAGCGGAAGAAGTCGGTAGCCAACTTGTCGATGGCTTCCTTGGCATTGTCTTGAACGTTCGGGCCAAGCGCATAGATGGCAAAAAGCAACGTCGACTTGTCGCGGGCAGTGATGTAGCCAGCGAGCGTGTATCCATGTTTGATCCACCCGGTCTTGGCGTGGACCTGGCCAACCGCATCCTTTAGGTCACCGGTGAAACGAGATGAAAGTGAGCCCGACTCGCCCGAAACAGGTAAGCCGTCGTTAATCACACTGAAGTTGGCAAAGCCCTTCAAGATGAGCTTGCTAAATTTTGCCAAGTATGAAGGCGGCACCGCGTTCATCGCACTTAAGCCTGAGCCATCCTTGATCACCAGGTTTGTCGAATCAAGCTGGGTGTTGGTCAACGCCTTTTTAATCGCAATATTCAGCGATGAGAAGGAGCCGTCATAGCCCTCGTCCAACGAAACCAAACGCGCCAACGCTTCGGCTTCGGTGTTGTCACTAACCTGCAGCATGTGCTTGATCCAGACGCTGATTGGCTGGGATGAAACCTTGGCAATTTCAACTGCCGTGGTTGGCAACTTGCCTTCGCTTACGGTTGCTCCTGCGGCAACCGCACCCAAGGCTTTCTTGAAGTATTTTCCGGCATTCAAAACTGGAGTTGTTGACCGCGGCGAGGTCTCGGCACTCGGGTTCTGTCGGTCACCGTCAACTTGAAGCGCGGTTACCTCGGACATGTATCCCTGAGTCTGTTCGGTACGCTCCCAAGTAGGCTCCCATGACGGGCCATTGAAAAGGCTTCCGTCAACATAGATTTTGGTAATTGGCGTGCCAGCAACCTTTGCATTCACGCCAACTGCAAGTGTCGAAAGCTTTGGTGCATCCTTATAAACCGACTGCTGACCTGGTGCCGTGCGCGACAATGTAGGGTCGCCGCCACCTACCAAGTAAACCGCTCCGGGTTGTGAAGGGTCCTGATAAACCCGAGTGTCCACCCGATAGTTTGGACCAAGGGTATTTAGCGCAGCGCCCGCGGTAAGCAACTTCATGGTTGAAGCGGTGGCCGAAGCAATATCAGCTCCGCGGTCAAACAAAACGGTGTCGGTAGCGTTGTCGATCACAACGGCTTGCAGGTTGCCGAATCTCGGGTCGCTGGCATCCGTTGAAACTGAACAGGTGCGGCTATCGGTTGATGTTGCACTTGGCATCGCAGACTGTGTTTGACCGGCGCCATTGCTATTGGCACTGGTTGAAGTTGGCTTGCCGCCACCGAAACCACCGACGCTGAAACCACCAATGATTAGTGCAAGAACGCCAAGGCCAATTCCAGCTCCCTTTGCCACATCTTTGAGATATGGAAAACCCTTGGTTTCTGTCGACACTTACTCTCCCTTGATTCACGACCAGCAACTACCTAGCCGCTGACTCAATTTTAGTCTCGCGTTAGCGCGTCAGCCCGCCGCCGCATTGATAGAACTTGGTTGCCGCGGCATCTAGAGCCGGCCTTGCCGCATAACCAACTTTCTTACCATCGGCACTTCGGGCAAACATCGCATAGGCGAGGCGGCTGCCATCCTTGGCATCGATGATTCCAGCCAAACTGTATAGGCCTGGAATGTAGCCAGACTTGCCTTTTACAAACTGCTTGGCGATTGCATTAGGCCCGTTGAATCGGCCGGCGAGAGTTCCGGTTTTGCCGGCAACGGGCAAGTAACTCTCCAGTACGCCTAGGCCACTTTGATTATTTGCCACCTTGACCATCAAGCCAGCAATCATCTTTGCCGTGACACGATCGGCCTGTGCCAGCCCAGAACCGTCCTTCATAAGCAAACCAGTGGTGTCAACACCAAGCGGGTTAAGCGTGGCTTTAACTACCTTCTGAATCGAGTCAAAACTAGGCGCCAACCCAGCAGCCTTTGCCGTGTGACGCGCGATGTATTCGGTCTCGGTATTATCTGAGACGGCTATGGCATGAGCTAGCCAGGTTCCGATTGGCTGCGATGAAACACGCGTAAGTTCGACTGCCCCGGCAGGGGTCGAACCCTCAACCAGAGCCGCGTCTTCAGCCAAACCGGCAAGCTCAGTTTTGAAAGCCTTACCCGCTACCAGAACAGGATTCGAGGATCGATACCCGCTATACGCGGTGCTGGTCAAATCTGGATTTGCACGATCGCTATCGACTTCGAGGCCGGTGATATTCGAAATGTAGCCGTTGGTTCGATCGGTAGCTTTCCAGGCCGGGTTATAGGTTGGCCCAGTAAAGAAACTCGAGTCAAGGATGATCTTGGTGATTGGCGTTGAATTCGGCCACTTATCAAAGACCTGAGCGGCAAGGCTTTCTAAGCGGGCGGGCTTGTAATAGGTGGTGTAACTGTCGCCGGTCATTCGTGACAGCGTGTGGTCGCCGCCACCCTGCAAAACAATTGTGCCAGGTTGACCGGGGACACTTAGGACTCGAGTGACGGCTTTATAGTTTGCGGGCAAGGTCACGATGGCAGCAGCCGCGGTCATGACTTTTAGAACAGAAGCCGAAGGTGTGGTTTCGCTGCCACGTTGATCAATCAAAACCTGACCCGTGTCGGCATTCACCACGTATGCGTAGAGTTTGCCCAGGGCGGCATCGGTGATGGATTTGCCTGCACTGCACGGGGTAAACGGCCCGGTGGGTGCCACGCGAGGGGTGGCCGTGGGAGTTGGCGAAGGCGAACTTGAAATTGATGGGGTTGAACTCGGTGTCGGGCTGGTGGTCTGCGAAGGGCTCGGCGTTGGTGCCGCAAACGCGGGGCTAACCAGCGTAGAACCCGCGAGCAGACTAAGGGTGACCGCGCCGATTAGGGCGCTGCCAGCACGGTTTTTGGATATTCTGCTCACCAATTAAGACTAAAGGTGAACAATCTCACCGTCGTGAGGCGCGTGCGACTTCCAGCCAAGCTGCGATTTGATTCGGTCGCTAAATGTTGCCGCCACGCCAGCTTCCCCGTGAACTACGAACACCTGGCCAGGAGCTTCAGACTCGGTTTGCATCCAGGCAATTAGCTCATCACCATCGGCGTGAACCGAGAACGACTGGATAGATTCGATCGAGGCGCGAACCGGAACCATTTCGCCATGCATTTTGACCTCGGTTGCCCCATCAACGAGATTGCGACCACGCGTGCCAATGGCCTGATAGCCAACCATAATCACGGTGTGCTTCGCCTTTGGCAGCATGTTGCGCAAGTGGTGAACCACGCGGCCGCCGGTGCCCATGCCACTGGCCGAGATGATGATGCAGGGCTGCTGCGGATCATTGATCGATTTTGACTCATCCACCGAGGTTAATTCGACCAGCGTACCGGTGCTGAATGGGTCTTTGTTTTTCCACTTCTCAACAATTTCTGGGCGAATCTCCGGTGAGCTTTCGTTGATTGCCTGACGATAAAAAGCCAGTGCTTTTAGCGCCATCGGTGAATCGGCATAGACCGGCACGCGAGGAATCTTTCCCGCCTCCATCAGCTCACGCAACTGCACCAAAATAACCTCGGTGCGGTCAACTGCAAAGGCAGGGATGAGGATTGAACCGCCGCGTTCGATGGTCTTATTGATAGCCACTTCAAATTCGGTAGTGATTGGAACGTGTTCTTTATCGCCATAGGTTGACTCGGTAATCACGGCATCCCACTTGCCAGACGGGATGTGGTCTGGATTGATCAAAAGTGGGTGGTGCTCACGGCCTAGGTCACCGGTGAAGAGCAAGTGCTTGCCGAAGAATTCCACTTCTACAAACGATGCGCCAAGAATGTGACCCGACGGATGGAAGGTCACGAAAGTTTGCTCGGCGATTTGAATTCGAGTGTGAAAAGGCTCAGGGCTAAAAAGCGAAATTGCCTTATTTGCGTCGGCTTCTTCATAGAGAGCCTTTGGCGGGTTGTGTTTTGAAAAACCCTTTTTGGCAGCATATTTGGCATCTTCGGTTTGAATTCGAGCCGAGTCCAGCAAAATCACGCCGGCAAGTTTGGTGGTGAATTCGGTGGCGTGAATCTTGCCTTTGAAACCGTCCTTAACCAACTTGGGGATGTAACCACAGTGGTCAAGGTGAGCGTGGGTTAGGACCACGGCTTCAACCTCCGCCGGGTCAATCGGCAGCGGATTCCAGTTCTTTAGGCGGAGCTCTTTGAGCCCCTGAAACATTCCGCAGTCGACCATAACTTTGGTCTGCCCACAGGACAGTAAGAAACGGCTTCCGGTAACTGTGCCAGCCGCGCCTAGAAATTGAATAGTTGGTGAACCCGCTTCATTTCCCATGACGCAAGTCTATGTCGGCAGTGCGCTTGGGCAGTGACAGACTAGAGATATGAGCAAGGCGCAACGCAATAACTATCTGCTAGTGGTCCTAACCGGGCTGACTCTTGGCTTGGGATTGATTGCCAAATTGAGTCAACTCGAATTGCTCAGTCTGGCTTGCTTTGTAATTGGCGCAATTATCGGCCTGGCTCTTTCAATTGCGCTTCTAGTTTCGGCAATTAGGCACGGCGAGTTCGGCAGCGATGTGCTTGCGCTGATTTCAATTGTTGCAACCGGGCTCACCAATGAATGGCTAGCGGCAAGCGTGATTGCCCTGATGCTTTCTGGTGGCCGCGCCCTTGAAAGTTGGGCCGAAGGGCGAGCGCGCAACCAGCTTGAAGCCTTACTCGAGAGAGCGCCTAGATCTGCGCACCTGGTCATCGATGGCGATGGCGTAAGAGAAGCACCATTGGCCGAGGTCACACTTGGTTCGAGACTTCAGGTGCGAAGCGGCGAAGTGGTGCCGATTGACGGAAACTTACTTACCGACGGAACTTTCGATGAATCGGCGCTAACGGGTGAGCCGCTGCCCCAGTTTCGAACAGTCGGCAGCCCAATTTTCTCGGGAATTCTAAATTCTGGTCGCGAAATTGAACTGGTCACTACCAGCACCGCCGAGAACTCCACCTATGCCAACTTGATTCGACTTGTAGCTCAAGCACAGGCCAGCTCTGCAAATGGCGTGCGAATAGCAAATAAATGGGCGATTAGATTCGTCCCGTTTGCCATCGGCATCGCCGCCCTGTCTTGGATTGTCAGCGGCCAGGTTTCCTATGCTGTGGCAGTCATCGTTGCAGCAACACCTTGCCCTCTGATCTTGGCAGTGCCAGTGGCGATCATTGCCGGCATGTCAAAGGCTGCCGGCCGCGGCGCAATTGTGAAGGGTGGTGCGGCTCTGGAAAGCCTCGCCCGAACCAAGACTGTGCTTTTAGACAAAACCGGCACCCTCACTCAGGGCGGCCCCGAAATTAGCGAAATCGCTTTTGCCCCTGGCGTTGACCAAGATCATGTGCTTTCACTTGCCGCCTCACTGGAACTCTCCAGCCCCCATGTCGTTGCAAAAGCAATTGTTGCCGAAGCCAAAAAACGCGAACTTCTTCTCACCCGCGCAAGCGAAGCCATGGAGGAACATGGCTCAGGCCTAGTAGGAACCGTTGGGGACTTCAAGGTCTCGGTTGGCCAACCGTCTGAAAGCTTGCCTGACTGGGCAGTGATTGATCACTCATTGCTCGTGGCAGTTGCCATCGATGGTGACTTGAAGGCAATCATTGGCCTCGATGACCCGCTCAGGCTTGAAGCCATCGAAACCGTGGCAAACCTGCGCAAACTGGGAGTGACCCGAATTGCAATGATTAGCGGCGATAGGAAGGCCAGCGCCGATGCTATCGGTGCAGAGGCTGGCCTGGATGAAGTTTTCGCCGAGTGCAAACCCGAAGATAAATTGCGAATTGTGACCGCTGAAATGATTGGAGCAACGGGCACTGTCATCGCAGTTGGTGATGGCATCAACGATGCCCCGGCCCTAGCCAAAGCGACGGTTGGGGTTGCCATGGGTGCGCGAGGAGCAACGGCGGCAAGCGAAGCGGCAGATGTCGTCATCGTCGAAGACTCGATCTCACACCTTGCCGATGCAATCGACGTGGCGCAAGGCGCTCGAAACCGCGCACTTCAGGCAGCGGGTGTCGGCATGACCCTAGCAACGGTCGCCATGATTCTTGGAGCCGTTGGTTTGTTTACTGCGACTGCAAGCGCAGTCACCCAGGAATTCATCGATGCAGCCGCGATTTTGTGGGCGCTTGTTCCTTCAAAATCTCGAATCAGAAAGTAAATAAATGCGCGTCATAAACACCGAGCAACTCAAGTCCATCCTCGGCGCCTTACCGGCCAACCCGCGCATTGTTGCCTCTGGCAACTTCGCCACACCAACTGTGCTTTTGAACGCGGCTAACGAGTCAATCGAGACCTTTCGTTTGAATATGCTCGGAGCACAAACCGACATCCCAAACCGCGAAGGCATTTCATTCGAGAGCGCATTTGTGGGGCCGGGTATGCGGCGCAGCCCAAGGTTGAATTACGTACCAAGCCGACTGAGCTTGGTTCCGGTCCTATTTAGAGACCACTTCCGCCCAGATGTAGTTTTCCTACACACCTCTGCAAAACGTCACGACACCGTGAGCCTCGGCACCGAGGTGAATGTATTGCCCGCTGCAATCGAAGCCTGTCGCGAACGCGGCGGTCTAGTGATTGCCCAGGCAAATCCAAACATGCCGTACACCTATGGCGATGCCCAGATCTACGAACACGAAATTGACTTCTTGGTCGAGGTTGATGAACCGTTGATGTCCAAAGAACCAGGGCCGATCGGTGACATCCCAGCCGAAATTGGGGCCAGAATCGCCGCCAAAGTTGAGAATCACTCAACCCTGCAACTCGGCATTGGGGCCATCCCAGACGCCGTTCTAAAGGCACTGATAAACCGCAAGGGCATGAAAATCTGGACAGAAATGTTCAGCGATGGAGTTTTGGATATGTTCAAGGCGGGCGCGCTCGATGACGAGACTCCCCTAACAGCCTCCTTCCTATTTGGCAGCCGCGAGCTCTATGACTGGTTGCACCTCAACAAGAGCGTTCGGATGCTTAGAACCGAGAAGACCAATGACCCTGGGCAGATTGCAAAGCAAGCAAAAATGACCAGCATCAACGCCGCGCTTGAAGTTGATTTGCATGATCAAGCTAATGCAAGCTTTGTTCGTGGTGAGGTCTATTCGGGCTTTGGCGGCTCAACTGACTTCATCGTTGGCTCACTGCATGCACGAGGTGGGCAATCATTTATGGCTTTGGCTTCTTGGCATGAGAAGGCACATAAATCGACGATTGTTCCTCAGTTGCAAGAAAACGTCACCAGTTTTCAGCACAGTTTCGTGGCCACCGAATATGGATTGGCAGACTGCTTTGGTCATCCAGAAAAAGAACAGGCCCGAAACCTAATTTCAATTGCTCACCCGGATGCACGAGAGGGGCTGCTGGGTGCAGCTCGCGAAATGCGTCTACTGTAATCCAGCCGGCTCCAAGGGTTCCAGAGCGACTGGCTTACTTAATGTACTGGTAAGTCACGTAAACCGAGTAGAAACCGGTCTTGCTTGTTGGTGAGGTCGTATCGTTGTCACGAGTGTCTAGGACCTTCACTCCAGTATCGTAGGCGAGATCGATGAAGTTGATGTACTCATTCGTGCCGCTTAGGACCGCACTAACGGCGTTCTTGTTGGCAACTAGCTTGTCAAACAGCGCTTTGGTGGTTGCTACAAAGTGCAGAGATAGAGCCACCGAAAGCACCTTCGGCTTGTTCAGGTAAGCGTCAAATGCTTTCTTCAAAACCGCTTGAACCTTGGTGCTACTTGAAGCATTCGCCGGGATAACCTGAGCGCGGATGGTAGCGGAAACAGGCTTGCCATAAAGGTAGTTGACCTGCGAGGTGCCTTTGTTTGGAAGGCCGTTGCTTGCAGTAACGGTTGCATTGCCAGAAATCCCTGCAGGAACAATACATTTCAGATTGCTTTGATCGCCGACTTGGACGTCTGTGCATTCCTTAGTTCCAATCTTAATGGTGGTGTTATTTGTGAAGTTTTCTCCGTAAACGGCGATTTGAGTGCCGCCAGCGAGAGCCCCACCACGAGGGTAAATCTGGCCAACAGAAGCAGGGCCGGTCACCACGCTGATTTGCTTGGCTGTGGTGGCAATACCGTTGTTAGTGACAACAACATCAAAGTTGCCTGCGGCCGTAGGTATGTAACGACAGCTAATGTTTGTGTCTGACGTAACGGTTACTGGAGTGCAGTCGACCCCTCCGACAGAAATCTTTGGGTCACCCTTAAGTGCGGTTCCGGAGAGCGAGAGCGACACCGGATTGGCCAGACCGGCGATGAGTGTTGGGCTAGCAGATGTCAGTGTCGGCGGCACGACTTCGTAGGTGAAACTTGCCTTCTGCGAGTCGGTGCCATCTGCGATGTTCTTTACCCAGATCGATATGGTCTTGGCTTGAGTTCCAACCGGAGAGGTGCAGGTGGCTTGGGTATCAGAAATCACTGAAAAGGCCGCGCAATCCATGTTGTCGAATTTTGCCTGGAGACCGGCCACGGAGAATCCAGTTCCCGAAATCGTGATTACCGTTCCACCAGAGACAGGCCCCTTGATAGGTGAAATTGAATTGATCACAGGAACCTGAAAGTAGTGGAAGGTCAGCGGGTTGGATGGCACTCCGTTAATCCACATCACCAGGTTTACGTCTCCGCGGGAATGGGCTGGGGTGGTACAGGTAAACATCTTTGGATTGGTGCCGGCAACGTAAGTCACACCGCAGTCAACACCGTCGATGGTTGCCATGAGCGAACTGGTATTCACGTCTATCCCAGCTGAGGCATCATCGAAGAAGGCAATTTGAGTGCCTCCGGCCACTGAGCCTGATGTCGCAATTCTGCTTTTGTATATCGCCCACCTTAGTGTGCCGCTTGGTGCGGGGGTTTCACCGGTCGCATTTGCTGCGACCCCCTGCCCCAGCAACCCTGCGCATAGTGCAAGCACAACAACGGCTAGCAGTTTGGCTCTAATTTGAAGTTTCACGGGTTCCCCTAAGGCCTCATTTTTCAGCTCCAACTTTTGCGCATAAATTCAGCATCAACTTCTCGAGTCACGCATTGGTATAGATCTGTCACAGATGTGACAAAAATAGAGCGGTTAATGCGCCAATGCGTCTGCTTCGGGATGTCAAAATGAAGCGTGCGTGAACTCAGACTGATCTACGTCGAAAACGATTCCGTGCTGCGCAAAATGCTGAGCACGGAACTGGCCAAGTCTCCCGAACTGGAATTGTTGGTGACCGCAGCATCCGCAGACGAGGCATTGCAGCCCGAGGCGATTCGGCAAGCAGACGCGGCACTCATAGATTTCAACCTGAGCCCCGATGGGATAAATGGAGTTGAACTGGGCCTACTGATGCGACAGTTCAACGAAAATCTTGGCGTTATCATCTACTCCCAATTCCCTGTTACCAACCTTGTGCAACGCGTACCAGAAAAGATTCGCAGCGGTTGGTCTTTCTTCGAAAAATCTGCGTCGATGGAGTTGGTCGACTATGTATCGGTGATCCAAGGGGCAGCGGGAGGTAAAGGCAATTGGTCCAGTGTGGCAGCGGATCGACTTCACGACTCGGGTGATGACATCACAAGATACTTCGCACTTTCAGCCCGGCAACGAAACATACTTATGCTCACCGCCGAGGGTAAAAATACAAAAGAAATCTCGGCTCAGCTAGGAATCTCCTATGAGTACGCGCGGAAGGAATTGTCCCGCGCCTACGGTATCCTCGTGCCTGAGGCCATTCCAGGTGGTTCATTGAAGGCAGCGGCAATTGCCAAATACCTTCAAATCATGCGTTTGAGGTGATGCCATGTTGAGACAACTGACAAAGACATTTCGGCCAACTGCGCACCGTGCCGGGTTTCTCGGAATCTTCTACGTGTTACTCATCTTGGTCTTGCTCAAGTACCTTGCCTTTTACGTGCCTAGCCCCTTGGATGCGGCAATCCTTATTGGCAAGACACTTTTGGCCTCGGCTTTGGTCGGCGCAAGCGTGTTTGGTTTAGCCACCCTTCTGAACCATCTGAGGGGCGACCGGGAAAAAGGTTATGCGGTCTACCTTGCGGAACTCTCCGCGATATCGCTCCTGGTGACCGCCGAAAGAGCACTACTGGCTTCTAGCAATTTCCCTAGCGCGCACCTGGTTGAGTTGAGCCAACCATACTGGCAGACCTTCGTCCTTAATGTGGCGATGTTGTTAGTGATCAACGCGGCACTCAATGCATCACAGCGCTCAATCACAGAGAAACTATCAGTCGCGGAACTGTTAGCAGCGAGTCTTAGAGCCAGGCAGCAGGCGCTGGTATTTTCGGATGAAGACATCAGGGAGCAGGTGGCACAATTCCTTCACAACCGAATCCAATCGGATCTAATGGTTAGTAGTTTGCAGCTAAAAGCGATTGCCGCCGAATCGGATTTTGCACAGGGTTCAAAATTGATGGACATCGTAGCCAAGCTCGAGAAAGTTCGATCGATGGATATCCGTGGCCTAAGCCAATCCCTCGGGCCTAGCCTTGGAAGTCAGGATCTTGGAGCCTCACTTCAGGCTCTTGCCAGCCAATACCGGGGTCAGATGAATGTGAGAATAGTGGCACCGCAGGGGCTTTTCACGGATGACTTAGTGACGCGCGAACAGCATCAACTTGGCCTATACCGAATTGCGGAACAGGCGGTCTTGAACGCCCTCGTGCATGGGCCGGCCAAGAATGTAGAAATTGAGTTCGTCATCAACGCTAACGGCTCGCTAACTATGACCGCGCAAGATGATGGGCCTGGAGCTGTCAAAATTTCAAAACCTGGCCTGGGTGCGTCGATAATCGATGCTTGGGTGGACATCCTTGGAGGCTCTATGGAAGCGGGCAACAACCCTCGCGGCGGTTATCTGCTTCGGGTGGAATTCCCACTTTAGACGACGCGTCGTCTCGAAAGCCGCAATCACGCGCATGCCCCCAGAGCCACCTTGGGGAATTGAACCCCAGACCTGCTCTTTACGAGGGAGCTGCTCTACCAACTGAGCTAAGGCGGCGTGCTGCCAGAGGCAACCAGACAAGTTTAGTTCAGCGCAAGGTTATTGGGCGAGCACACCGATTCGTCGCAGGCGGTCGATGGCTCCGTCTTCGATCGGGCTGTCAGGACCAATCGCGAACCGGATAAATCTGAGCACTCCCCGCGTTAGCGGTTGAATTATCCAACGCGGTTTTGCTTTCAAGCCGAGCAACTGTCTGAATTCCTCGGGTAACGAAACCACGGCTGCCTCAAACAGAAGGTTGTAAACCGGCTTGGAGAGATTTGGCAAGGGTGGCCGTTTGATGAACTTGACCACGTCCAAAGTTTTTGGAGTTGCCACTAGCTCTTTTTTGTATCGCTCAATTTCGGCCAAAAGTTGCGATTCGTTTTGTGGTGCGGAATCTAAACCAATCGGCTCAACCGATTTTGCCCAAAGCCGAACATACTCATCCGCCCCGCCGGGAATTTCACGCCAGGCAAACATCTGGTGGCAACGCAAGAACGAATCCATGAAAGCGATGTGCACCCACAACAAGAGATCAGTGTCGGCAGCCTTGTAAGCACGCTGTTCACCCGCAGATGTCTGGTATCCGCCGGTAACTCTTTTGTGCATTCGATTCACACGTTGCGCTTCACCCGCAACGGCCGCGTGTGAGCCAAACGTTGTTATGGTGAGCCAGCGAATCGTTCCTGCAAGCCGGCCCAGAGCATCTTCTTCATAACGAGAATGTGTTGCAACACCTGTTAGTGAGCCCGGATGAAGAGCCTGCATCAAAAGTGCACGGATGCCGCCAACTAGAGTGCCAAAATCGGCATGCACAATCCAGGGAGCATCTGAGGGCATATAAAGCCCCGGCTCGTCACCAGCTGCAATTACCTCTAGCCAAGGCGGAACACCATCTGGGTCACCAGATAAGAGTCGGCGAAAGCGCTTCGACAGGGATTCTTGCAATTTGTTGTTTGGCAAGGGGGGGGCACTTTCGTTCGGAGGTCCAAGGTAATCCAACCAAATCGCAGACTCAAATAATTCCCGGAAGGGCCTCTAGGATAAAGCGAAAACCCCGGCCATCGCTGACCGGGGTTTTCGCTCTTCGTTGCTTTTAGTGCTGGACTGCCTTGCCAATTGCGGCGCCGGTCATAGAGCGAACTTCGAGCTCAGCGTATTTCTGAGTGTTCGATTCATTCGAGGTGATCGTGCCAATCCAACCGAATAGGAATCCGAGTGGAATCGAGACAATTCCCGGGTTAGCCAATGGGAAGTAGTCGAAGCGGAACCCGACTTCACTTAGCTTGAGCAAGCTGGTCTCTGCACCCGAAACGTTCGGAGAGAAAATCAGCAAGACCAAAGCGGCTGCGATACCACCGTAGATAGCCCAAACCGCACCACGGGTGTTGAAGCGCTTCCAGAACAGCGAGAAAAGCACTGCTGGAAGATTGCCTGATGCCGCAATCGCGAACGCGATGGCAACCAAGAAGGCAACGTTTAGACCCTGCGCGCCAATGGCGAGCACAATTGAGATCAATCCGATCACGATAGCTGAGATTTTCGCTACGCGAACTTCTTGTTCTGGACTGGCCTTGCCGCGCTTGATCACGTTGGCATACAAGTCGTGTGCGAACGATGAAGAGCTTGCCAAGGTTAGACCGGCAACAACCGCAAGAATTGTTGCAAATGCGATCGCCCCGATAACGGCAAGCATGATTGCTCCACCAGTCGTGCCGTGCCCGCCACCTAGGAACTCGGCAAGCTGAGGGGCCGCCACGTTTCCTGATGGGTCAATTGGAACCAGCATTTTCTTGGCGTCTGCCGAAAGGTTGGCCACATTTTCCAGAGTGGTACAGTTCGCTGAACCATCAACGATTGCAGCGCCCTTGGCATCCATGAGACAGCCAGTGACATCAACCTTGTACCCGCGGAAAAGGTCTGTGCGGCTAAGCAAAGCTGCGGCACCGAAACCAAGAGCGATGGTCATTAGGTAGAAGACACCGATATTTCCGATTGCCCAGTTGACCGACTTTCGGGCAGCCTTTGCGGTTGGAACGGTGTAGAAGCGAATCAGAATGTGAGGCAAGCCGGCGGTTCCTAGAACCAGCGCCATGCCAAGCGAGATTAGATCAAGCTTGCTGATCAGAGTCTTTCCGGCATCCAGCAACCCTGTGGTTGGGTCGATGATTTCTTTACCAAACTTCAAACCCGGCTCTAAGAAAGCGGCATGCTTGCCAGACTTTTCGGCCGCGGCACCAAGAAGCTCGGAGATGTTGAAGTGGAAAGTCCAGAGCACCATGAAAGTCAGCAAAATTGCACCGATCATGAGCAGGAAGGCCTTCACAATCTGCACATAGGTGGTGCCCTTCATGCCACCGACGGTCACATAGATGATCATCAGAATTCCGACGCCGGCGATGATCAGGCTCTTCGCGTTTGGGTCACTAATGCCAAGCAAGAGTGAAACCAGCGCGCCAGCACCAACCATCTGAGCCATCAAGTAAAAGACCGAAACGACCATCGTTGAGGTTGCTGCTGCACCGCGAACCGGGCGCTGCTTCATTCTGAAGGCAAGCACGTCACCCATGGTGAATCTTCCAGAGTTGCGAAGCGGTTCTGCAATCAAAAGCAGTGCAACCAACCAAGCAACTAGGAAGCCGATCGAGTAAAGGAAGCCGTCGTAACCGAATAGGGCGATTGTTCCGGCAATTCCAAGGAACGAGGCTGCCGACATGTAGTCACCGGCGATGGCCAGACCATTTTGGAATCCAGAGAATGAACCGCCGCCATCGTAGAAGTCTGATGACTTTTTGGTGCTGCGGCCCGCACGGAAAACCAAGACCAGCGTGAAGGCAACGAAGGCCGCAAAAAGGATCGTGCTTAAAGTTGATGAATTCACTTGGCAAGCTCCTTGTCAACGTGGTCGCGAATCTTTTCAGAAGGCGCATCCAGTTTGTGCGATGAGTGGCGTTCGTAGAGCCACATGATTAGGAAGGTTGAGACGAATTGCAAAAGCCCCAGTATCAAGGCGATGTTGATGTTGCCGATTACCGGGGTTGAAATCCAAGACCGCGCAAAAGCCGTCAGGATTACATAGAGGAAATACCAAACCAGGAAAGCAAAGGTCAGCGGAAAAGCAAAGCCGCGATAACTGCGCTTTAGGTCCTGGAATTCTGGTGAGGCTTGAGTCTCTGCCCACACCTTGTCTTGTTCTGTCGATCCCATGGAACTCCAATGTTCATGAAATAACTGTTGGCATCGTTGCCAGCAGCGGGGCTAAAACACGCTCCAACCCCGAGCCTAGTGATTAATAATCTTTAACAGTCTGGATCTTGATCTGGAATCGAACCCTTTATGAAATAGTTATCAACGGCGTTTGCGACACATTCGTTTGAGCGACCATAAGCCGTGTGCCCCTCACCGTGATAAGTCACCAGATGGCCGTTTGCAAGCACTCGATTGGCCACTGAGACTGCTTGAGAATAAGGGGTTGCCGGGTCACCAGTGGTTCCAACCACCAAAATTGGGACCGACCCCTTGGCGCTGTAATCCTTGGGGTGACTCACTACCGGATAAGGCCAGTGTGAGCAGGTTAGTGCTCCAAACTGCCAGTAACGACCAAGCGTTGGACTAGCCGCCAGCATTCGTGAATTTTGCTTTGCCATTGATGAGTCATCGGCAGGTTGCCTTGAGTCAAGGCAGGAAATAGCGATATTGGCTTCCATCAGGTTGGTTTTATACGTGCCGTTAGTGTCGCGGTCGTTGTAATTATCGGCAAGGGAAATGAACGTTGTTCCATCGCCATCGAAGCCTTCGCTAAATGCTTGGCTCAGCTGAGGCCAATAGTCCTCGGAGTAAAGCGGCATGATTAGCCCCGTGTTTGCGGCCGCCGCCGTGAGCTCGCGCCCATCCTTAGTTGGTAATGGGTTGCTCTCTAATCCGCGCAGGAACGCCTTGATTTTGGCAAGCGCCTTGTCGATCGAGCCGGTGAATGGGCAATCGGCGTTGCCCAAACAATTCGCCAAATAATTTCTAAGTGCTTGGTCAAAGCCCTTCAACTGCAACACGCTTTGAGCCGAGTCTGAAACGGTTGGGTCAACCACACCATCAAGCACCATTCGGGCAACTTTTCCGGGGAAGAGCGAGGCATAGGTCTCGCCAAGCAAAGTTCCATAGCTGAAACCCAGGTAATTGAGTTTCTTGTCGTTCATCACAGCGCGAATCACATCGATGTCCCGAGCCGCCGAAACGGTGTCTATATGGGCTAGAGCTGGCCCGGTGTTCTTGGCGCAAGCATCGGCAAAGTTCTGCAAAAGCTGGTTTGTTGCCTTGAGGTCCTGAGGCGAGCCAAGCGGAAACCCATTGTCGCCGTACAACATGAAATCGGTCTGCGGGGCATCGAAGCACTTCACTTTTGGCTCACTAAGCCCGACACCGCGAGGGTCAAAACCGACAACATTGAAGTTAGCTCTGAGATTGGCTGTACCTAGATAGTCAGCAGAGTTAATAATCCAGTCATAGCCCGAAGCACCCGGGCCACCCGGATTGAAGATGACAGAGCCGATTGGTTGCGCATCATCCGCTGCCCGAAAGGCAACCGCTAGCGATAAAGAACCGGCGCTTGGGTCATTCCAATCGGTAGGAACTTTGACGTGACCGCACTCGATGCGCTTGCCACAGGCCTTCCAGTCAACAATCTGGTTGTAATAAGGCTTTAGGACATCGGCAACCAACTCGGTTGAATTAGCGGTTGGCGTGATTATCGGTGCGGCACTCGGTGAATCTTGGGGCGTCGCACAACCGGTGAGAACCAGCAGCGGCAAGGACAGCAAGCTTAAAGATTTGAGCCACTTAGTCTTCACCTGCTTAACTCCGTGAATTCCTGAGGCTAACCGCAAGTGACTCCAAAACCATGATGTCTCTGACATTTCTGTCAATGCGCAAACGGGCAGCGCTAATTGCCTCAATCTTCTCTATAGTTTGAGCCGGGCTAGAGGCTCTGGCCGCTTCGCCAATTTGGCTAGACAACTCGGCATTAATCAGCGGGCTTTGAGCTTCAATTTGAACCGTCAAAACATCCCGATAGAGCGAGAGCAAATCAACCAAAATACGGTCGATCCCGTCACGCAGACTTCGCGTAGCCCTGCGCTTTTGCGACTCCTCGAGCGCCTTCAAGTCTGCTTTCATGTTGTTTGGGATTGCCTCACCCGGTTGAATTCCCATCGAACGAAGAGCTGCATTTCGCTCCTCGAGGTCTCGTTCGGTGGTTAGCGCTTCGGCATCCTTTTTAGCGATATCCAGCCAACGTTCAGCGGTGTTCACTGCCGAGGTGACGCCCTGGATGCCCAAAGCAGCAAGCAGAGTCTCGCGGCGGCGACTACGAGTTTCGCTGCTGGTTGCCAAACGGCGAGCCATGCCGATGTGACTCTGGGCCTCAGCGGCCACCTGGTGGGCCAGAGTTGAATCGATGCCGTCACGGCTAACCAACAATCTTGCTACTTCTTCAACTGCCGGAACCTTCAAACCCACACGGCGAACGCGCGATCTAATCGTAGGAAGCATATCTGCTTCAGAGGGAGCACAGAGGAGCCAAATGGTGCCCGCCGGCGGCTCTTCGAGAGCCTTGAGCAGGACATTCGAAGATCGCTCAATCATTCGATCGGCGTCTTCAATAATCATGATTCTGAATTTGCCCATTGAGCTGCCAAATTGCGAATCGGCAACTAGCGAACGAACCTCGTCGATCGAAATAACAACTTTTTCAGTTGATAGGACCGCGATGTCTGGATGGGTTCCCGCCTTGGCAAGTTGGCAACTTTTGCAGTCGCCACATCCTTCATTTTCACAGAGCAAAGCCGCCGCAAATGCGTGTGCAAGATTCGATCTACCAGAGCCGGGTGGGCCAGTCATTAGCCAGGCGTGGTGAACACCCTGTGCCCGGTGACGAACCGCGAGCTCAAGCTGCCCCACGGCTTCAGGCTGACCGAGAAGGTCACCCCAAATTGCAGTCGAATCAGCCATTCAATAACTGGCTAACTCGTGTTCTGATTTGCGCGTGCATTTCAGCCACGGTCTGCCGCGCATCGATGACTAGCCAGCGCGTCGGTTCTGATTTGGCCATGGCTAAATATGCCTGGCGCACAGCCTCAAAAAATTCAACTTTTTCGCGCTCCAAGCGATCAGGCGCCTCACCGGTCTGGTTTCTGCGGTTGGCAGCTTCACTGGCTTCGAGGTCAAGCAAGATGGTTAGATTCGGAAGGAGGCCCTCAACGGCAAACATTGAAATTGCCCGAACATCCTCGGCTTTAAGCGCACGGCCAACACCTTGGTATGCGACCGATGAATCAAGATAACGGTCGGTCAGAACGACCTCGCCGCGATCCAGGGCTGGGCGAATTTTGGTGGCAACGTGGTGAGCACGATCGGCGGCATACAACAATGCCTCTGCCCGAGGAGCCACATCACCCTTGCGGTGCAACAGCAAGTGTCGAATCTCTTGCCCGAGTTCGGTGCCACCGGGCTCAAAAGTGCGAACCACGGTTTGTCCTTGAGATGCCAAGAACTCCTCTAGAAGATCTGATTGGGTAGATTTACCTACCCCATCGATACCCTCGATTGAGATGAAGAGCCCTGGTGACATTACTTAGTCTTTCGAGTGGTTCCGCGCTTGACGACTTTAGTGGTGCCGACTTTTTTGGCCGGCTTTCCAGCCTTCGCAGGAGCCTGACCAGGCTCTAGACCTAGTTTCTCACGTCTGATTGCCAAAAGCTCGAAGGCTTGGTCTGGCGACATTTCCTCGAGATTTTCATCTTTAGGCACAGTGGCGTTGACAGCACCATCGGTCACATACAGGCCAAACTGACCGGTTTTAGCAACTACTGCTAGGCCCGATGCCGGGTCTTCGCCAAATTCCTTTAGCGGTGTTGCCGCGGTGCGACGGCCGCCATACTTCGGCTGGGCGAAAATTTCCAACGCCCCAGAAAGATCTAGAGAGAACAACTGGTCTTCGCTGGTGAGTGAACGAGAGTCTTTACCCTTGCTGAGGTAAGGGCCAAACTTTCCATTTTGAGCGGTTATCTCAACACCCGACTCTGGGTCGACACCCACCACTCGTGGCAGAGAAAGCAAGGCAATTGCGTCTTCTAGAGTCAAAGTCTCTGGGCTCATGGTCTTGAAGAGTGAACCTGTTTTTGGCTTTGCAGCCTTTGGATCATCCAACACCACGTATGGGCCATAGCGGCCATCCTTGAAGAGAATATCAAAGCCAGTTGCCGGGTCCTGACCCATGACGCGGTCAGTAATGATTGGTGCATCGATGAGCTCTTGGGCCTTGGCAACGGTTAGTTCGTCAGGAGCCAACCCTTCGGGAATGTTGACAATTCGACGGCCATTTTCATCGGCACCCTCAGAGCCCGGCTCAACCATGATCTCTATGTAGGGACCGTATTTTCCGGTTCGCAAGGTGATGTCATCGTTGATGGAAATCGAGTTGATTGCACGTGGGTCGCTATCGCCGAGGTTCTCGACGGTATTTCTTAGACCCTCTTGCTTGCCGCCACCAAAGTAGAACTCCTTCAACCATGCACTGCGGTCTAGGTCTCCCTCAGCGATTCGGTCTAGGTCTTCTTCCATCTGAGCGGTGAACGCATAGTCGACCAATTTGCCGAAGTTATCTTCGAGGAAACGGGTGACCGTGAAGGCGATCCATTCAGGAACCAAAGCCTGGCCGCGTTTCGAGACATACCCCTTATTTACGATCGTTGAAAGGATTGCGGCATAGGTCGAGGGGCGGCCAATGCCGTCTTCCTCGAGTGCCTTTACCAAACTTGCCTCGGTGTAGCGCGGAGGCGGTGTTGTTGAGTGGTCCTTGGCTGTTACCTCAATGGCTTTTAGAACCTGCCCGACCGCCAAGTTCGGAAGCTTTGACTCTCGCTCCGAGTTTTCATCCTCGTTACGTGATTCGTCCTGGCTTTCCTCGTAAGCCGCCATAAATCCGCGGAAGGTGACAACGGTTCCAGAGGCGGTGAACTCCGCAGTTCCGCCGTCTGAAAGCGGGCCTACGGTAATTTTCGCCGTGGTAGTTGAGACCTTGGCATCCTCCATTTGAGAAGCAACGGTTCGCTTCCAAATTAGGTCATAGAGATCAAATGCTCGGCCACTCAAAACTCGCGAGAGTTCGGCCGGGGTCTTAAAGACTTCACCGGCTGGTCGAATCGCCTCGTGAGCCTCTTGAGCATTCTTGTTTTTACCCTGATAAACGCGTGGCTTATCAGCAACAAACTGCTGTCCAAACATGGCAGCGGCTTGAGTGCGGGCGGCGTTGATTGCTTGAACCGAGAGGGTCGGTGAGTCGGTACGCATGTAGGTAATGTGACCCTCTTGATAAAGCCCCTGAGCTGTATCCATGGTCTGCTTGGCAGACATGCGAAGTTTTCTGGACGCCTCTTGCTGAAGTGTCGAGGTGGTGAATGGCGCCGCTGGCCGGCGGGTGCTTGGTTTGGCTTCGACTGAGGCGACAGTAATTTTGGCCTGTGGGCTTCGCATCGATTCAGCGAGCGCCTCTGCATGTGCAGAATCCAGCAGAATTACATCCCCGGTCAGCTTGCCCTTATCGTCAAAGTTTTGGCCGGTTGCAATTCGCTTTCCACCGATACTTTGAAGCTTGGCAGTGAACTGTGGTTCACCGGAAGCCTGTGGGTCAAGCAAAGCCTCGACGTCGTTGTAACTGGCCGAGACGAACGCCATGCGTTCACGCTCACGCTCAACCACCAAGCGCATTGCTGGCGATTGAACTCGACCGGCGCTCAGGCCACGGTTGATTTTGCGCCATAGAACCGGCGAAACTTCGTAACCGTAGAGACGATCCACAACGCGGCGAGTCTCTTGGGCCTGAACCAGATTCTCATCGACAGCACGAGTGTGCTCGAGAGCCCCCTGAATTGCCTCCTTGGTAATTTCATGGAAAACCATCCGCTTTACCGGAACTTTTGGCTTTAAGACCTGAAGCAAGTGCCAGGCGATGGCTTCTCCCTCGCGATCTTCATCTGTTGCGAGATAGAGCTCCTGTGCGCCGGCGAGTGCCTTCTTGAGGTCAGTAACGGTTTTATTTTTGCCTGCGGAAATCGCATAGTAGGGCTCAAAGTCGTTTTCAATATCGATTGAAAACTTGCCTAGAGAGCCCTTCTTTTTCTCGGCAGGAAGGTCTTTAGGGTCGATCAAGTCACGGATGTGGCCGATCGAAGCGAGCACGGTGAAGTCATCGCCAAGGAATTTCGCAATCGTCTTAGCCTTAGCCGGCGACTCGACGATTACTAACTTGTGGCTATTTGCCAATGACTTACTCCTCTTTATAGGGGGCCAATCGCGTTTTGCGATTCAGTTACTTGGCCCCGCTCTTGCACGTGCGTTTAGAACTATACCCACGCCTTTAGCCTCGACGCCAATAAAAGCATCGAGTCCGACAATACGACACTCGACAAGGTTCGCCATATTCTGAATTGCAATTTCCTTGGCGACCTCACAGGGGTAACCGGAAATTAATCCACGCAAGGCATCATCCGCAGTCAGGGCAGCGGCATCGGCGATTGATTGAATTCGGGTTTGCAAACTCAAGTTTTGGGCTGCAATTTGCCCCACTCCGAAAACTGCGACACTCAAACCAATAACCGCAATAACCAAAACCGTACCCGCACCACGGTCTGAATTCAGAGCCCCATCTTTCTGGCACACTGCTTGTCACCGACCTCAAATTCTTGACTGCCAACCAACTTCAACTTGCGGGTGACGTTGGCGCAGATAAAGTACTCGTCGTGGCTCACCACCATCTCAGCATTAGGTTCAATCGTGGCGACCAACTGTCGAATCTCCTCCTCGGGCTCTCCCCTGCCAAGACCCCGGGCGGCCATTGCCGAAACCGAAACTAACTTCATCCGTTCGATTTGCAGCCCAAAGCCGCCAAGAGTTATGGCAATTACTAAGGCTGCCGAAGGTAAAGCCATGGCAAGTTCGGCTGTCACGGAACCGTGCTCGCCCGCAACGAGCGCCGAGTTGTTATTGTGCAGGGGCATCGTTTGGGTTGGTGAAAGTAAGGGCACTCTTGACCAGGTCAAACAAAATGGTTCGAACCTCATCGCTTCTCATGATTACCACCAACAGTCCAGCAAATCCGACAGCAGCCATGGTCGCAATCGCATATTCGGCCGTAGCGGCACCGGTTTCATCCTTTAGATTGACGAACTTACTCATTTACTTCTCCTTTTTATTTGGGTTTATTTGTTGGCGCTCAAAAGACTTATTGAAATTGGTGCGATGGTCGTGAGAACAAAAGCTGGCAGTGAAACTAGGCCAAGGGGAATCATGAGTTTGACCGAAAGACTTGCGATTCTTATGGCTTCGATATGTCTCTGAGATGCCCGCGCCAAGGTCGCTGCAGAACTAATCAGCTCGGAAATCGAGGCTCCGCTTGCCTGTGTTAGTTGAGCCAGGTTGGCAATCTTCTCCTGCTCAATCTCTGTCGGATCTCGTCCCAGTTGGTTTCGAAGTTCGGCGGTGGCCTCCCCTATTGAGATTGGCAGCGGAAGACCAGCATTCAGCCCGACCAATATGGCCTGGAAATAAAAACCAGGATCAACCGCACTTGGGCTTGAACGATTGAGAATCGACTTGGTCCAGACTCGGCCAACGATGAGAAGAATCGCACCAAGAGCAACCGAAAGGAACCCAACCGGCGTAGTAAAAATAACGCTGAACGGGTTCATGCCCATCAATTGAGCCAGCAACAAGCCGACTAACGGCAAGAACGAAACCAATTTGGCGGTTGCTTTTGGGCCAGCAAATGCAAGTTCAACCTCGCGGGCATGCTTTTCTTGGGCCGCGAAAGTTGCACCCAGCGTCTCAATTGCCGAAGACACCGAGCCGCCAAGGCGGGTGGCTAGAGCCCAGATCACTTCAAAATACTTTTGATGTTGCTCGTCAATTTGGGCCAGCTTTGGTTCTAGTTGCTTGCGCGCCTGGTTAGCGGGCAACCCTGCCTTCAATAAGCCGGCTAGTTCGAGCATGGTCTGGTCGGCAATCACTGCAACCTCGAAATACTGGCAACCTGGTGAACTCCATCGATTCGCTCCAAGAAAATAACCCAATCAATAGCTGCTTTAGCCTGGCCAAGGATGTCTTCGGTAGTTACTCCCGAATGCCGCCCGATTGACGCGATTCGCTCGGTGACCGCATCGGCCGAATTGGCATGAATTGTTGCACCGGCACCAGAGTGACCCGTGTTCAAGGCTTGCAGCATCACCAAAAGTTCTGCACCTCGAACCTCCCCAACCGCAATGCGATCCGGACGCATTCGCAACGCTTCGCGAACCAATCGTTCAAGGGTAATTTCGCCACGGCCCTCGATGTTTGGCTGGCGGGTTTGCAGGGAGATGAAATGGCCAACCTCTATGCCAATTTCGGAAACATCCTCGAGGGCAATTACTCGTTCACCCCGACATTCTGCCAACATGGCACGTAGCAGGGTCGTCTTACCAGTGCCAGCAGCCCCTGCAATCAAATAGTTTTGTCGATCAGCGATGATTTTTCGCAGCAAACCAAGTTTGACTTCATCGAACATTCCGTTCTGCGCCAACTCGGACAGACCAAAATGGCGCCCTTCATGAACTCGAAGTGAAAGCAGGGTTTTGGGGTGGCAGGCTGAGGCAATGCTGGCGTGAACTCGATATTTGCTTTCGACAGCGACATCGGCAAACGGATTGGACTGGTCGAGATGCCGCCCGCCGGCGGAAATGAGCGATTGGGCTAGGGAACCGAGTTCGGCTTCCGATTCAAAAGGGCTGGCGACCAACTCGAGCTGACCCCGCCCGCGTTGAACCCAAACCTGATCGTGCCCGTTGACTAAAACGTCGGTCACGCCTGGGTTTGCCAATAAGCCGGCCAATCGCGGGCCAAAAATGTCTGGGATCACAGAACCAAGGTTCGTCGGTCAAGGCATTGGCGAACGAGCTGTGACTCAAAAATGTGGATAAAAAAGGGGCCCCAGTCTCTGGGGGGAGAAACTGGGGCCTGGCGATACCAGATTGGGGGAATCGGTATCGCGGGGTTAACCCGAAGGCTAACTGTTAAATAATAAGGGCTTGCAGTAAAAAAACATTCCCTTGTTTGCAAAAAATTTTTCTTTTTTTTGTGGCAGGATAGCGATTGAGCCCACTGAGAGGACAAAGATGTCTGAAAGTAATGAGATCGAGAATCTCCTTCACGAAGACCGACACTTCGCACCAACCCGCGAATTTGCAGCGCAAGCAATCGCTCAACCATCGCTCTACCAGGAAGCCAAGGCAAATCGCCTGAATTTCTGGGCAGATCAAGCTAGGTACCTAGATTGGGCTAAGCCTTTCACTCAAACTCTCGACTGGAGCAATCCACCATTTGCCAAGTGGTTTGCCGACGGTGAACTCAACATCTCCTATAACTGCCTTGACCGTCACGTCATCGCGGGTAATGGCAACCGGGTCGCCATCCACTTCGAGGGTGAACCTGGTGACAGCCGCCAGATCACCTATGCAGAGCTCACCACTCAGGTCAAGAAGGCTGCCAACGTGCTGCTGGCGCTGGGCGTCAAAGCAGGTGACCGAGTGGCAATTTATATGCCAATGATTCCAGAGGCAGTTGTGGCCATGCAGGCCGTGGCCCGAATTGGTGCAGTGCACTCAGTAATCTTTGGTGGTTTCTCTGCCGAGTCGCTGAGCAGCCGAATCGAAGATGCCCAGGCCAAACTTGTCATCACTGCCGACGGCGGTTATCGCAAGGGTAAGGCCAGCGCGCTGAAGCCTGCGGTTGACGAAGCTCTCTCGGGCGGCCGCTGCCCATCGGTGGAGAATGTTTTGGTGTTCAAGCGAACCAACCAAGAAGTTGGCTGGACCGAGGGCCGCGACATTGATTTTGGACTTGCAATTGCAGAGGCTGATGACGAGCACGTTGCGCAGGCATTTCCTGCCGAGCAGCCGCTATTCATTCTTTACACCTCAGGCACAACCGGCAAGCCAAAGGGAATTCTGCACACCTCGGGTGGCTATTTGACCCAGGCTGCTTACACGCACAAAAACGTCTTCGACCTGCACCCTGAAACCGATGTTTATTGGTGCACCGCCGACATTGGTTGGATCACCGGTCACAGCTATGTGGCCTACGGCCCACTGGCAAATGGCGCCACCCAGGTCCTCTATGAGGGCACCCCTGAGACACCTGACTGGGGTCGTTGGTGGAGCATCGTGCAAAAGTATGGGGTCACGATCCTCTACACCGCACCAACTGCTATTCGCAGCTTCATGAAGATGGGCAGCCAGGTTCCAAATCAATACAATTTGTCAACGATTCGCGTTCTTGGCTCGGTTGGTGAACCAATCAACCCGGAGGCATGGATGTGGTACCGCAAGGTAATCGGTGGCGGTCACGCACCAATCATGGACACCTGGTGGCAGACCGAGACTGGCGCGATCATGATCTCGCCGCTGCCCGGCATCACCGAGCTCAAGCCGGGTTCCGCGCAGATTCCGCTTCCTGGAATCGAGGTAAAGATTCTCGATGACGACGGGAACGAGCTTGACCGAACTCACGCAGGTCTTTTGACCATCACCGAGCCTTGGCCTTCGATGCTTCGCGGAATTTGGGGCGACCCTGAGCGCTTTATCGAAACCTACTGGTCTAAGTTTGATGGCAAGTATTTCGCCGGCGACGGAGCAAAGTGGGATGAAGATGGCGACCTTTGGTTGCTAGGCCGCGTAGACGACGTTATGAACGTTTCGGGGCACCGCCTCTCGACCGCAGAGATCGAATCGGCTCTGGTTTCTCACGAGTTTGTGGCCGAGGCCGCCGTGGTTGGTGCCAAGGATGAAACCACCGGCCAAGCAGTGGTTGCCTTTGTCATTTTGCGTCAAAACCAACTGAACAACGCTGGATCAGATGCCGATGTGAGCAAGATCCTTCGCGATCACGTCACTAAAGAGATTGGTCCAATCGCTCGCCCGCGCACCATCATGGTGGTGGCCGAGCTGCCTAAGACCAGATCAGGCAAAATCATGCGCCGACTTCTGCGCGATGTTGCCGAAGATCGCCCAATCGGTGATGTGACCACCCTGGCTGACACCGCAGTTATGGACATCATCTCTGGAAAAGTTGCTGCCGGAGCCAACGACTAATCATCAAAGCAAGCAAAAACCCCGGTCAGCTCGACCGGGGTTTTTGCGTAAATTCTTGTGATTATTCGAACTCTACGATGATCTCGACCTCAACGGCAGAATCAAGCGGCAGAACCGGAACACCCACGGCAGATCGAGCGTGAACTCCCTTATCGCCAAAGACTTCGCCTAGAAATTCACTTGCGCCATTGATCACGCCAGGTTGACCGGTGAATTCCGGCACAGAAGATACAAAGCCAACCACCTTCACGACGCGAGTAACGCGGTCGAGGTCTCCGATAGCCAGCTTTACCGCGGCGAGCGCGTTGAGCGCTGAGATCTTGGCAAGCTCCTTGGCCACGGCAGGGTCGACTAGACCTTCAGCGACACCAACTTTTCCCGATGCCGACATGGCGCCGGCCACGAAAGGCAGCTGGCCACTGGTGAAAACTAGGTTGCCGGTGACCACCGATGGAACATAGGCCGCAACTGGCTTGGCCACCTCAGGAAGCGGGTGCCCCAATTCAATTAGTCGAGCTTCAATTTTTCCCATAAGAGTTATCCTTTCGCCGCGATTGGGCGCTTAAAGAAGGCGATGTTGCCGCCCATTGGGCCAGCAACGATCTGGACGAGTTCCCAACCATCTGAGCCCCAGGTGTTCAAAATTGCAGTTTCTTTGTGCAGCAGAAGTGGGGTTGTGATGTACTCCCAAGTAATCATTCTGGGCATCCTCTCAGAGTTGTCGGGTAACCTTGATTCTATGTCTCGTAACAAGCACGAGTCGCTTTCTCGCGGCCTCTTCAAATTTACCGGTCTCTCGGTTATCGCGGGAGTTTTGGGCCTCGCCCTTCTCGCCCCAACCGTAATCATCGGTGGTTTTGTAGCCTCAGCCGGAATCTCAGTTTTCGAAAACCTCCCGGACTACATCAAGCCGGTGAACGCTTCACAAGCCTCAACCCTCTATGCAACCGGCGCGGATGGAAAACCCGTCGAGTATGCCAAGTTCTATCACCAGAACCGCATCTCGGTTTCATATGATCAAATGTCGCCAAACATTCGAAACGCGGTTGTCTCAACTGAGGACCCTCGTTTCTATAAGCACGCCGGTGTCGACATAGTTTCTTTCCTGCGCGCTTCATTTGGAAACGTGATCTCGGCCGGTGGCGGTGCTGGTGGTTCAACTATCACCATGCAGTATGTGAAGAACTCCCTCGTTGAAGCCGCGCAGCTATCTGGCAACCAAAAAGCCATCGATGAAGCCACTGCGCGAACCCTTGACCGCAAGCTTCGTGAAATGCGTTTGGCAGTCGCCCTTGAGCAGGTTGCCAGCAAGCAAGACATCCTTGCCGGTTATTTGAACTTGGCCTTCTTTGGTCACCAAATCAACGGTGTTGAAGCAGCATCAAACTTCTACTTTGGCATCCCTGCCGCGCAACTAGACATTCCTCAAGCGGCACTGCTAGCAGCCATGTTGAAGTCTCCAAATGACTATCGACCTGACAACCCCGATAACCTAGATCGCGCAAAAGGCCGCCGCAACTATGTGATCGACAACATGCGCAATGAGGGTTACATCACGCCTCAGCAGGCCGATGAAGCAAAGAACTCACCTATCGTCACCAAGATCACCCACATGCCAAGCGGTTGTGAGGCAAACCAAACCACGGCTTTCTTCTGTGACTATGTGGTCTGGACAGTTCGCAACAATTCTGAGTTTGGCCCGACTCCGGAAGACCGCGAAAACTTGCTTCGTCGCGGTGGACTACAGATTTACACCACCATCGATCTATCGGTTCAGGCCGCCGCACACAAGGCAAGCCTGACGTGGGTGCCAGCCAATGACCCAAGCCAGGTTGGAACCGCAAGCACCTCGGTTCAGGTTGGCACAGGCCGAATTTTGGCCATGACTGAGAACCGCATATTTGACCAAACTCAAAGCTCTGAACTGGGTCACACCTCGGTTAATTACTCTTCCGACAAGGCCTACGGTGGCTCATCGGGCTTCCAGTCAGGTTCGACTTATAAGATCTTCACGCTCGCCGAATGGCTAAAAAAGGGCTACCACCTGAATGACCACGTGGATGGCCGCGTGCGCACCTGGAACGGCTCAGACTTCTCGGCGCGCTGTGGCGCCATCGGTGGCACCTGGACGCCACGCAACATCACTCACGAGCCAGAAGACTTGACCGTGGTTCACGCGACGGCAATTTCTGAAAACACCGCATTCGTTTACATGGCATCAAAGCTCGATCTCTGCGACATCAGAGACACCGCAATGAGTTTTGGAGTTCACCGAGCAGATGGCACCGAGCTTCAGTACATCCCTTCATCGGTTATCGGTGTTAACGAGCTTGCCCCGCTAACCATGGCAGCCGCCGAGGCCGGAATTGCAAACCACGGCGTTTATTGCAGCCCGATTGCAATTGACAAGGTCATCGTTCGTTCAACTCAGCAAGAACTGAAGGTGCCGACCTCGCAGTGTTCGCAGGCGGTTACCCCTGAAGTTGCGGCTGGAATGACCTACGCCATGAAGGCCGTTATGAGCGGTGGAACCGGTGGTGCTTCAAACACCGGCGATGGCACTCCACTTGCCGGAAAGACCGGTACTACCGACTCGGGCGTTCACACCTGGATGACCGGCTTCTCAAGTGCCGTTGCGACGGCCACCTGGGTTGGAAACGTTTCTGGCTCTAAGTCACTTTCGGGTATCAAGTTGAACAACAAAGCCGGTAACACAGTGCGTCACGATATTTGGCGCACCATCATGCAGGCAGCCGACAAGATTTATAAGGGTGGAGCCCTGGACAACCCGCCGGCATCGATGTTGGATGCCGCAATGATCAAGGTTCCTGATGTTTCAGGTCAAACTCCTGATGCAGCCAATGAGGTCATCAAAACTAATCTGCTCAGCGGCACAATTGTGGTCAAGCAGGTTGCCTCTCCTCTTCCTGCCGGAACAGTTGCTTACACTCGCCCAGCGGCTGGAGCCGTTGTGCCATCCGGTGCCCAGGTCAAGATTTATGTAAGTAAGGGTGGCGGCTCGGTTGTTCCGAACGTTGCCGGCATGAGTGTTTTGAATGCAAAGGCAACGCTTTTGCAAGCTGGTTTTGCGGCGGTTAGTGAACCTCAGCCTTCACAAACTCAGTTCTTTGTGAAATCGACCACGGTACCTAAGGGAATGGTGGTGGGCACCGATCCTGCCGCAGGCAGCCCAGCTGCATCTACCGGCGCGATCCTGCTAATCATCAGCGCTGGTCCATAAGGTTTTTATGACTTGGCTTTGGGTGATCCTGGCTATTGCCGTCCTGTCAGCGATATGGGGCATCGGCATCGAACGCCACCTTTTCGTTGTGCGCAGGGAGAGCCTTCGCATTTTGCCACCCGGCTCGGCCACTCTGACCATCCTGCATATCGGTGATTTACACATCGCACCATGGCAAAAACGCAAGCTTCGCTGGGTGGCCAAATTGAGCGAACTAAAACCTGACCTGGTGGTCAACACCGGGGATAACCTTGGCCACCGTGCCGCAATTGCACCCGCATTAATCGCTCTGAGAGACCTGATTTCGCGCCCCGGGGTTTTCGTCAATGGATCTAATGACTATCACGCGCCAGAGTTGCGCAACCCTCTGGTATACCTTGGCGGCCCATCGAAAGTCGGCCACGGTGAGAAGTTGGACACGGCACGACTGGTAGGCGGTTTCACCTCGGGTGGTTGGCTTAACCTAAACAACCGCAAGGGTCGATCTGTGATTCAGGGGCTAAGAATCAACTTTGTCGGGGTTGATGACGCCCACGATGGGCTTGATGATTTGACTGTCATCCCAGGCAAGGATGAGTTGGCAAGCGGCTCTGATCTTGTGATTGGGGTAAGTCACGCGCCATACCTGCGAGTAATCGATGCGATGAGCAGGGCCGGCGTTGATGTGATGTTTGCCGGGCACACACATGGTGGCCAGGTTTGCTTGCCTGGTTTTGGTGCCCTAGTCACAAACTGTGATTTGCCGCGAAAGAACGCGAAAGGAATCAGCAGCTGGGCGAACGGCGGTCACACCATGATTCTCAATGTGACCGCAGGTCTAGGTCACTCGATCTTTGCGCCAGTTAGGTTCTTTTGCCGCCCAGAGGTTCGGCTACTCTCCCTGCTACCAAAAGCGACTGACTAGTCTTTTACGGCCCAGACTTTAGGGCCGAGTGCGATGAATTGACCAGTCTTGTTTTCGCATCGCGCAGCGGTGTCTTTTACAAAACAAGTGAAATTGCCGGCACTAATTTTGCTGCCTGAAGGCAAGATCAAAGCATTCGCCGGGTCTTGGTATGGGCCGGTAGAGCAAACAAATTCTGCAATATTGCCGGTGGCAGGCTTTGACCCCCAAAGGCGGATCTGGTAACCGTAGCTGCCGTCACAGCTGGCTGGAGCGGGGATTGGCTGGTATGAAGCGGCAGCCTCGTTCTGCTCACAAATCACAAGATTGGCATCTGGAGTGATTGTGCACCAGCTCGGGCCATTGCCAGCCTTGAAATAAAAAGAACCAAAACCATCACTATATGTGTTGGCGTTCACTGCCGGCGCGGCGGCATCCGGGCTTGGTGGAATCAGAGCCGGGTCGGGAGTCGGAATCGATTGCGAGGAACCGCCATTTGGAGCGCCATCAGATGAAGTAGCGCAGCCCCCCAGCCCGATGGCGAGAGTGAGCCCCAAAAGGACTGAAATAATTCTCGACATATTGGAAAGGCTACCCTGCCTAAAAGGTCGCTTGCCCCTAGACACTCGGACGAAATCTAAAGAACTCTAGAATTCGCGAGCGACGAGCTCAGCGATTTCATAGGTGTTCAATGCCGCACCCTTGCGCAGGTTGTCACCAACCACGAAAAGCTCAATACTCTTCGGGAAGTCGAGTGACTGGCGGATGCGACCGACGAAGGTTGGGTCTTGGCCAACAACCATCAGTGGAGTCGGGTAGAGGTTCTTTTCAGGCTCATCCACAACCTTGATGGTTGGCTGCTTGGCTAGCAAGTCACGAACTTCATCAGCGGTCAATTCGTTGGCGAAGGTGGCGTGCACGGTAAGCGAGTGAGCAACCTGAACTGGAACACGAACGCAGCTTGCGGCGACCTTCAAGTCACTGATGCCAAGAATCTTGCGTGACTCGTCACGAACCTTCATCTCTTCAGAGGTGTGGCCGCCGGCCTTTAGTGAACCGGCGAAAGGAATAACGTTTAGCGCGATCGGGTGCGCCCAAGGAGAGTTGCTCAGATCATTGCCTGCGGCAGCCAAGGCAGCCTTGACGTCACCGGTGTTGGTGCCAAGGGATGCATCCTTGCCGACAACGCCCAGTTCAGCACCAAGCTCATCGATGCCGGCAGCACCGGCACCAGAGACAGCTTGGTAGCTAGAAACGACGAGTTCCTTCAAGGTCCACTTGTCGTGCAGTGCACCCATCGCAGCCATCATGGTCAAGGTGGTGCAGTTTGGGTTTGAGATGATGCCTAGAGGGCGGTTCTTAGCCTGCTCAGGGTTCACCTCTGGAACAACCAATGGAACCTGGTCGTTCATGCGGAAGGCGCCAGAGTTGTCTACGGCTACCGCGCCGCGCTCTGCTGCGATTGGAGCCCAAACTTCAGAAATCTCGTCAGGAACATCGAACATTGCAATGTCAATGCCATCAAACGCCTCAGGAGAAAGCGCAACAACGGTCAGCTCTTCGCCGTGAACTGTAATCTTCTTGCCGGCCGAACGTGGGCTGGCGATAAGGCGAATTTCGCCCCAGATGTTTTCACGGCTGTTGATGATGCCGATCATTACGGTGCCAACGGCTCCGGTTGCGCCGACAAGTGCGAGGTTTGGCTTTGCCATGATTATCTTCCTGTTCCTGCGTAAACGACTGCTTCAATTTCACTGTCTAGACCGAACGCGGTGTGAACTGCGCGTGCCGCATCTTCAACCTGGTCATCGCTGGTGATGACTGAAATTCGAATTTCTGATGTGGAAATCATTTCGATGTTGATGCCTGCCTTGGCCAGAGCCGAGAACAGGGTGGCTGAAACACCAGAGTGGGTGCGCATTCCGGCACCAACCACCGAAAGTTTTCCGATTTCTTCGTCAACCTCAACCACGCGGAAACCGAGCTTGGCTTTGTTGGCCTCAAGCGCCGCTGCGACCTTTTTGGTGTCTGCCTTTGGCAGTGTGAAACCGATGTCACTAACCGCGTCGACAACGTCCGAACCGGTTGGGGTGTTCTGAACGATCATGTCGATGTTTGCGCCCGCGTCAGCAACGATGGTGAAAAGTTCAGCGGCTTTGCCAGGAACGTCAGGAATACCGATGACCATAATTTTGGTCTGGCTCTTGTCAACTGCAACACCTGAAACGACTGACTCTTCCATACCTGCTCCTGCTTTTCCTGAATAAACGATGGTTCCTGGGTCGGTGCTAAAAGTTGATCGAACTCGAAGGTCGACGTTGTGACGACGAGCAAATTCAACCGCACGGATGTGCAAAATCTTTGCTCCGGCAGCGGCAAGTTCAAGCATTGATTCAACATCGATGGCGTCCAGCTTCTTCGCGCCCTTGATCATGCGAGGATCCGAGGTGTAGACGCCGTCGACATCTGAATAGATTTCACAAAGGTCGGCCTTAAGGCCGGCGGCCAAGGCAACCGCGGTGGTGTCTGAACCGCCACGGCCCAAGGTGGTGATGTCTTTGGTCTCACGGTTAAAGCCTTGGAAACCGGCAACGATGGCGATGTTTCCGGCGTCTAGAGATTCCCGGATGCGCTCTGGGGTGACCTCTGCGATTCGCGCATTACCGTGAACGCTGTCGGTCACGATTCCGGCTTGAGAACCGGTGAAAGATTGTGATTTTGCGCCTAGTGCGTTGATCGCAATTGCCAGTAGCGACATCGAGATGCGCTCGCCCGAGGTAAGTAGCATGTCAAGCTCGCGAGGGCTTTGATTTGGGTCATCAGAAACCGAGTTGGCTAGGTCTAGAAGTTCATCGGTGGTGTCACCCATTGCCGAAACAACCACGACAACCTGGTTGCCGGCTTTTTGAGTCTCAATTACTCGGCGCGCAACGTGCTTAATCTTGTCGGCATCTCCAACAGATGATCCGCCAAATTTCTGCACGATAAGGGCCAAAATTGCAC
>Ga0228701_1000211_pt1 | contig 56517 bp, 90 predicted proteins | sample McNCre117_Aug_MG_2_FD_178017 | JGI IMG/M metagenome (GOLD analysis project Ga0228701, IMG submission 178017) | Freshwater microbial communities from McNutts Creek, Athens, Georgia, United States - 11-17_Aug_MG | ecosystem: Environmental > Aquatic > Freshwater > Creek | place: USA: Georgia... | reverse complement strand
GGGGTTGGCAAAAATGCCGCACCCGACAAATGAACCGGCAAATAGCGGGTTAATGGCAAGCCGGGCTAACAGCTCCCAGCTGTGATGGTGAAAGCAAGGCACTTAGGCACGGTGAGAGAGCTTGCCCGTTAGGATGTGCCAGCGCCCGGAGCCGCTCAGGGCCACCATCAACCTACCCCGCCAGCACCCGCCTGGCGTCATCCACAGACCTCACGATCCCGGCCAGCGCGCCACGCTTTTTCATGGCGGCGATGAAGGCCAGCTGTTCAGCAGTCGGACGCCCAGTGGCGGTCTTGACCTCCAGGTAAAACGCTCGGCAGTCGCCAATCCGGTGGCCGAACAGATCGCTGAACCCGACCGGCAGGCCCGAGCGCACCGGCCGCCCGTCCTTGGTGAAAAACAGCCCTACGTTGGCCCGAGCCACGAAGTGCCCGTCCTCCGAGAGCGCGACCATGATGGACCGCATGAGGTCGGACTCGGACAGCGCTGAGGGTGGAGATTCCAGCTTAAATTTACCCCCGGTCACCGCCGCGCCTCCCACACACGCCGCACCAGGGCCTCAAGCTCCAAGCACGCGGCCTCGCCGCGCACCTGCAGGATGCCGCGCTTCGTGATTTTTCCCGCCTCCTGGCGGCCGCGCAGGTACTCGCGACGGGCAACCTTGTCGGGGATGGCCAGGATGTGGCGGGCTTCACATTCCTGACGCCAGGCCTCGCACCAGGTGCACACCACGGTGCCGTCGATCAACTTCACGACCTGGTCGGTTTCCAGGCGGTTGCATCCAGCGCATTTTTCAGACGAACTCACAACGATAGCCTCCAGTGGTTTTTGACTTTCCATGGCAGCACATCGAAATACTAGATTGACGCAAACCAAATTTTTCTGCGGCTTCTTTGCAAGACTGGAATGTAAATGTTGCCCCATCAGACAGCCTCGTCAAAGAAACAGCCCGTCTCCAAGTATTCGCCGAAGCGGCCAATCTTTTTTCAACAATTGCAGGGTTCGCATGCTGTTTTTTGATGCCAGCAAGCATTCTTTCAACAAACTCTGGTTTTTTGTTTTGCCTCTTCATGATTTCCGAGCTTCTGGTTTTGTGGTTAGCAACAAAAGCCGGATCGCTCCATTGTTTCATCATGTTTTTTCGAGATGCTGCGTCTCTTTTTTCAATAAATTTCGGGTCTTTATTGGCGACCTTCATGTGCTCTGACGCCCTTGTTTTTATGTAAGAGCGCTGCTCGTTGCTTAGATCAGAAAGCTTTGGCATCCAAGAGGTGCTTGATGTGTTTAAACAAAGATGGTGATTTATGTAGCCATCAATCCATCGTTGCTCAATTTCTTCAATATTTCCACCAATAGCCATCTCAACGACTTCAATTGAAATTGATGATCGTCCGTGCTTTTTGTAAATGTTGAGAAGTTTCTTGTTGTGATGAGTCCCGCAAGACAGCTGGCTCAAATGTTCGCGTTTTCTGCGATCAAAGTTGTTTGTGCGGCCAATGTAAAAACGACCGCTTTCATGATGCTTGATGATGTAAATAACGGGAATCATCTTTTTTGCTGAGCTTCTTTTGCAGCTCTTGCTCTTAGAACATGTTTGGCCCAAAGTTCAGCTCGACGCATTCCGCGAGCCTTTCCAATTCGCACCAAGTCTTCAAACGTTTGTGAGCGGCCTTGTTCCTGTTTGCGTTGTTTTATGGCTGCAGCTCTTGCTTGTGATGTTACCTCTTGTAGCTCGCCATCAACCTCTTCAATTGTTCGCTCGTTAACGGGAAATTCTGCGCCGCACTGGCAGTGCGTAACGATCGAAGGCACAGTGGCAAAGCAAACCGGGCAGGTTTTGACCGGCACTTCGGACTTCTTGGCGCCCTTGCGTTTTTCGACTGCGGCCAGGGTCCACTCGCGTTTGTCTGTGGGCAGACCGTGTCTACGAACATTGCCTGCATGGTCGAGACAAATACAGTCCTCTTTGCCCGGGTGCGTGCGCAGGCCACGGCCAACCGACTGCAAGTACTTCACGACCGACTGCGTGGGCGCGAGCTGGATGATGCATCCGATGGACGGGGCGTCGACACCGGCCACCCACAGGGCGCAGTTGCAGACCACATCGATGCTGCCGTCGCGCAGGCCTTGCAGGGCGGCGTCGCGCTCAACGGTGTCCGAGTCGCCGCTGATGGCCACGGCCCGGTACCCGGCTTGCTTGAACTGCTCGGCCACGTTGGTGGCGTGCTCCACCGTCACGCAAAACGCCACAGCCGGGCGACCGTCGGCCAGCTTGCGGTAGTGCTGCACGGCGCTGCCGGTTATCACGGGCTTGTCCATGGCGGCGGCCAGCTCGCCCTGGTTGAAGTCGCCCGCTGTGGTGTGGACGCCGGTCAGGTCCGGCTCGCTGGGGGCGTAGTAGCGGATGGGCGCGAGCAGCCCCTCGTCGATCAGATCCTGCGTGCTGCAGGTGGGTACCAGAATGTCGGCGACCTCTCCCATGCCTCGCCCGTCAAGCCGCGTTGGCGTGGCCGTGAGGTGCAGCAGGTGCGCACCGCCCGGGCGTTTGAACTTGGGACCTGCGCCAGCCCACTCGAAAATCTGCTGGTAAGTGTTGGCCACAGCCAGGTGCGCCTCGTCCACGATGATGAGGTCCGGCGGCTTATACCGGTCCAGGCGACGCACCAGGGTCTGCACCATGGCCACCTGAACGGGTAGGCGGTGGTTGCCATCCTGCCCCGCAGCAATCCAGCCGTGCGGGATTTTCTCGTCATCAAGCTTTTGGCTGGTGGCGTTCAGGATTTCCTTGAGGTGCGCGATGAACCACACGCGCTTGCCCTTGGCCAGGGCGCGGCGAATGATCGTGGCGCTGGCGTGGGTCTTGCCAAAGCCCGTGGGGGCAATCAGCACCGGCGCGCGAAAGCCGCGCTTGTAGGCTGCGGTCAGGTCCTCGATGGCCTTCTGTTGTCGGGGGCGCAGGCTCATCGCTCCCCCGGCTGAATCCACGCCTGCTTTTCTGTGCGACGCCACGTGGATTTCTCGATCGCCTTCAAGTCGGCCAGGACCTCGCTGTGTACAACCTCCATGCCGTGCAGGTGCAGGTATGCGTCGATCACGTTGTGCTTGTTTTTCGCAAACATGAATCGAGGCTTGCGGTGCATGCGAACGCGCAGACGGTAAATGGTGGCGCTGTGGCTGGCAAAGTCGTACCAGGCCCACAGCAGCACGAAGCCGCCGGGCGTGAAGCGAAAGTTCAGACCCAGGCGCAGGTACTCTCCCTCGCGGGTGTAGTGGATCATTCCTCGTCCTCCTGGTGATCCTGAATCAGCTGGGCCTTGACCAGGTCCAAGCAACCGAGCGCGGTCGGCAGCAGCATGGTCTGTTCGTACTTGTGGACGACGGCGAGCAGCTCGTCGACCAGGGCTTGGGTGATGGCGCCGTGGTAGTTCATGGTTCCACCCCCCGGCGAACCGCAATCAGCGCGCCGGATTTCAACCTTTTTCCAAGCGCAAGTTTGATCAGGTCCAGCAAGCTGAATTCGACGACGTCGTATCGAAACGGTGACACGGTCAGTTTCATTTTTCATTCCTCTCGTTGTACCGGTACCACCAGGAGGCATACGCCTCTTTCTGGTCCCAGCCAAGACCCATCGAGCCGCCGCCGCGACAGAACCAAACTTCGCGCTTGTAAAGGATGGAGTACTCGAGGCTGAGGCGCGGTTTTACGGGGTGTGGCTTCATGGCTGGTTTTATTGCTGGTGGCAGTTGCTCGAGCGCGGCCATCAGGTTGCGGAAGCGTTGCTTGGCGTCGGCGATGGCGGTCATGGCTGCCCTCTCATCATCTTCCAAAACATGGGCGCTGGTCGCTTGCTCAGCGCTCGCTTACGACCGCGCACGCCTCTGGCCTTGCGGATGGGTGGTCGCCACATCAGGTTGCGAAATATCGCGGGGGACACGATGAGGTGCGTGGGGCGCAAAGCGATGCGCTCTTCCATGGCCTCGATGTGTCCAGCCATTTGCATGAGTGCCTGTTCCAAACTTTCCTCGGTCAGTGCGGTCATGGCACCACCCCCACCCATTGCGTTTTTGGTGGCAAGCCTCGACCGCCTTTGAACTGCTTGTCCCGTGGGTGAGGGCAGTTCTCAGGGACGTGCACTGCGACCCAAACTTTCTCAAACTGGCCGCGCTTGCCGGGCTGCCAGCGGTCGACGTAGACGTCCGGCATGGCCCGCAGCGCGGTGCGCACGTTTGCGGGGTGCATGCCGGTCATGGCGGCCAGCGTCAGCGGTGTAAGACCGTCAGGGTGTTTGCGCAGAAGCTCGCGCACCTTGCGTTGTCTTACGGGTTGCATGGCTGGCTCCTTGCGCGGATTGCAGCGGCACATTCCTGAGCTTGCCAGTCTGTCGCGTATCTCTTCATGTGATATTTGGCCGCGACCTGCTCGCACGCTTTCAGGCACGCCTCACGCTCCATTGCGGTGATCTTTGCAACCAGGATCCTGGCGATTCGAATCTCGTCCTGCAGGTCAACGCCCATGCGGTAGTTGCAGATTTGACCGTCTGAGGTTCTGAGGTTGTGCACCTCGATCAGAAACTGCTCGACGGGGTCGGTGCTTTCAAAGCTCACCATGGCGCGTCCTCCGCATCGTCGAGTTGCTTGCGCTTGTAAGCAGCCTCTTGCGCAGGCGTCCACGGCACAGGGCCGGTGGGCGGGGGGAACGGCCAAGTGGCCGGTTTCGTTGTCAGGCTCATACAGCCCTCCGTTGGTTTCCAGGCTCACGCCCGGTGTTTGCACCCAACACACTTTGGATCTGCCTGGCCGAGCGTGGTGTGGGTGAACTGACACTCGGCAGACATGCGAAACGGGCTGGGGATCATTTTCGGGACCCTGGTCTGGCCATCCATCCACCAGCCGTCTTGCACAGGAAGCATGTTGCGATACTGTGGGCGATTAAAGCAACCATAATTTTTATGGGTCACGAAATCCTCGCTTGTTTTGATCGGTACATGAAGCAGGTTGGTCCAGGCACGCGCTCCAGGAGCCCAGCTCGGATGAGGCGTCCCAAACTGCCGTTGACCCGCCTAGCGCCGACGCGCGCGGCAATGTCTCGCGGCAGCTCGTAGCGTGCATGCGAGATCACGGCCAGCAGCATCCGGTCTGTGATCATCAGACGGCCCAGTCCTTGGCGGTGCGCAAGATCAGGTCCTCGGCGGTCAGGCTCAGGCCGCGAGCCTGGGCGATGGCCAAAATGCGGCCCTGCAGCGCGGACGGCACGGCGCCTGCACTGCCGCCCTCGTCCTTGGGCTTGCGCCAGCGGACCACGGAGGACGGGTTTCGCTCCAGGGCGCGGGCGAGCGCGCGCACGCCGCCGAAGGCGTCAATGCAGCGGTCGGCGGGGGTTTGGAGTTCGGTGTTTTCGGTCATGCCGGGAGTGTATCAGAAAAAGCAACGGTGTTGCTAAAATCCAACGCAATGCATATTTAACACAAACCCACAAAAACCACTTGCAACCCACGTTTTACGGTGGCATGATGCGTTTACCGCAACACAAACGGAGAACGCGATGACCCAAACAGAGACAACCGGCGCAGCACGCATCGGGCGCGGCACCAAGCTGCACCCGGCGGTCAAGGACCCGGTCTACGGCCTGATCATTCGCTGCGGCTGCCCGGGCACGCAGCAGGGCGGCGCCGCCAACCGCGCACAGTTTTTCACAGGCCTCACGGCCACCTGCCGCAAATAAGGAGTTTTTGTGGACCACCTTCACCCCGCCATGCAACAGGCCTTGAGCCACTTTGGAGCCACACCGATGTTCACCATGAACCCCGCCTTCCCCCACCCCGACCAAGACAGCGACCAGGTGCAGGCCTGGCCGCTTGGCCAAGCGATCGCCTACGCGATCAAAACCTTGCACGACCCCAAGGCTGACCAGTTCAGCCGCAACCACGCTGCCAGCGAGCTCGATGCCGCCTGGTGCCAACACGAGGAAAACTGATGTACCACCACCGAATCACCTACAAGCCACTGCGCGCTGAAACCAAGGGCCGCATCTGGTTCACGGCGTTTTGCGCCTGCCTGATTTTTGCAATCATCGGCTGCCTGCTGGCGGCCAGGGGATAAACCATGAGCACCAAGAAAACCAAACCTGATCTGACGCCTCCGCCAAAGCGTGAGATTTTTGACCGCCCCATCTACGACGGCAAAGAGCTGCGCCGAAACCCTGGCATCGCCGACGAACGGTTCCGCGCCTACGAGCTGCCCAGCCTGCAGGGCGGGCGCCTAATCTATCCCAAGGAGCAATCATGAACACCACGCTACTTCGAGCCGCCCGCCGCCTCTGGTGCGTGGGCCACGCTGACCGCGCCACACAGCGGGCCAACATGCGCAAGTGGGTGCGCAGCCTGCGCCAGCTTGGCGGCAACTGGGTGATGGCCGCCAGCCAGCCGCGCCTGAGCATTCCGATGCCGGACGGCAAGATTTCCAGCATGGCGCTGCCTTTTCGCCTGAGCGCGCCACGCACCATGGCCGAGGCCTATGCGGTGCGGAGGCAAGCGTGAGCGAAACTCGCCAGCAATTCACCTGCACCAGGTGCAACGGCACGGGCCGCTTCAGCTTCAGCCTGCAGCACGGCACCGTCTGCCTGCGATGCAGGGGCACGGGCAAGCAGATCCAGAAACCGGCCACACCGCCGCCTAAATGGGCCGTGTTTGGCCAGCACCGCAACACGGGCGAGTGGCTGCGGCTCTACAACGTGACCGCGCGCTCAAAAAATGCCGCCATAGAGCGCGCCCAAAACATGTACGCCCAGGCCAGCGCCGCCTGGAAGGATACCTACACCCTGGCCAGCGCCAGGGCCCTTAAATGGTCCGACATGGCCAGCCTGGATGCGCTGAGCTGGGCCGATGCGACGAAGGAGCGGTAAATGACCCACGACCAGATCAGCGACGCCATGGACGAGGTCGCACAACGTTTTGCCCACCGCTTGGCGCTGGATCTCGAATGCGTGCTGTCGAATTACAGCGGCCCTTGGTACAACCAGGCGATGAACACGCTTGGCGAGTATCGGGCTGAGATGAACAAACTGCACGAACAACAGGCCCCCACGTTTATGGGGGAGCCGATCATTAAGGACACCCCATGAAGTACTGCACCGAATGCAAACAAGACCGCCTGCCCGAGGGCGGTATTCATCTCACCGCCACGCGCTGGTTGTGCGCACGCTGCTGGCTGAATTTCCTGCAAGGGCGGCGCAGCGTGAAGGAGGCGGTGTGATGTACACCCCGACAGATTCCCCGTTTGAAAAGTTCCGCACCACGAAGCTAAAAGGTGTGGCCATGTCGCCAGACGTTTTGGAGCTGGTGGCCATGGCCTACGAGTCTGGTTTTATCGACGGCATGCAAAAGCAGATGCAGTCCAGCGTTGACCGGGCTGTGAACAGGATGGCTGAGAAGGCGTGTTCTATAGAAAACGATCATCGCGGCTTGATTGATATTGGGCGCATATTCACGCCCGAAAAATCGGCGCCCAAAACAGGAGACAAGACGTGAACAACGCAAAAATTTTCCTGCTGCTTGCACTGTTTCTGACAGTGTTTTGGGTAGTTGTAATCACTGGTATTTGGAGGTTTGTATGAACAAGAAAGACGAGGCGCTGAAGCTGGCGCTTGAGGCGTTGGAAGCCTACAAAGGTTTTATTGATGACGCTCACATCCTTGAAGGTCAATGGCATTGGATTGACGGGTTAGACAGTGCGCAGACCCTCATCCGCGAAGCACTGGCCGAGCAGCCAGCACAGCAGCAGGAATCGTATGGATGGAAAGTCTACGGAGACAACAGCCTGTTTATGGACGAATTCGCGGAGGCTGATGAAAAAGCAGAGGCAAAACGGATTGGCGGCACTTGCATTGCATTTCCTCTGTACACATCCCCACAGCCAGCACAGCAGCAGGAGCCGGAGAAAGTTGGTCGAATCACTGCCAATGTCAAAGACATGGTATTGCGCCAAGAGGTCATGCTTTACACGGATGACTACCTGCCCATCGGAACAGCCATCTACACATCCCCACCAGCAAGTAAGCCGTGGGTTGGACTGACTGATGAGGAGATTGGTGCAATGTACAACACACATATCCGCAATGGTGGCCCTATTCAGCGGTTTGCCCGAGCCATCGAAGCCGCGCACGGTATTACAGGAGAACAGAAATGAAATACGAACTTGTTAAGACAGACACAAAACAACTTAATGGTCGCACTCTGTATCGCATCAAAGCACTTGTATCTATTGGACTTTCAGTGGCTGCTGGTGACCTTGGAGGGTACATCGAAGCTGAAAAGAATCTTTCACAAACCGGCAATGCTTGGGTGTACGGCAATGCTTGGGTGTACGGCAATGCTCAGGTGGACGGCAATGCTTGGGTGTACGGCGATGCTTGGGTGTACGGCGATGCTTGGGTGTACGGCGATGCTTGGGTGTACGGCAATGCTCGGGTGTACGGCAATGCTCGGGTGTACGGCGATGCTTGGGTGTACGGCGATGCTCAGGTGTACGGCGATGCTCGGGTGTACGGCGATGCTCAGGTGTACGGCGATGCTCGGGTGTCAAATCAAAAAACATGGCTGCTTGTTGGCCCTGCAAAGTCATCTGGTCGATTCACGACAGCGTTTGTTGACGAAAAAATTGGTGTTCGTGTTGTTTGCGGTTGTTTCACAGGGACTGTTGCTGAATTCTCAGAGCGGATTGAAAAGACCCATGCAAACAACAAAGAATATTTGGAACAGTATCGCTTGTTTTGTCAATTGATTGGCTATAGCTTTGGAGTGGAAAAATGAACGACCGAGAACTACTGGAGAAGGCTGCTAAGGCGGCGGGGATTGAGGGTTACAAGTTCCTGATCGGAACCTATGCAAAAAATGATGCTGTAGGCATACCCATGTGCAACTACGGAACATCAAACCAACGCAGTTGGAACCCCCTAACCGACGATGGTGATGCACCGCGGCTGGCGGTGAAGTTGGGGGCGAATGTCTATTCTGGCTATGGAAGAACTCTTGCCGAACTTCCCAATGACGCAGAGCGAGACTACGAATCAGCATCAGAACCACATGGAAACAACCCCTACGCAGCCACCAGACGAGCCATTGTCCGCGCTGCTGCCGCCATCGGGGAGACGATGAAATGAAAGCCATCAAACAATTGAGCGTGTTCATCAGCGCAGAAATTTTCCTGTACCTGCTTGGTTCTTTTGCAAACGCCAGCTTTGATATAGGCACATGGTCAGGAGGAGCCCGTTCGTTTGTGGCGTTCCTTGGACTGTGTGTTGGACTGATCTTTGCATCTCTGGCGATGATGGAGATTGAAGGATGAACTACATCAACCGATCAACACTGAAGACCAAGATGCGCCGCGCAGGGTTCAGAACAGAAGTCCGCAAGGAAGCATGGCGCAAGTATTGGATGTACTGTCGTGCACATGGTCGCCATTACCGTGTCCGATGGAGCCAAGGTGCAGTGGACATTGGCGAGCACTATGACTCGTTTGACCGTTGGGCGAATAGCACTGAGCGCACGCTGTCGATTGAAGAATTTGTAAAGGAGTTTTTGACATGACAACCGAAGACATGTTCCTCATCATCCGCCTGCTGTCGGCAATGGAGTCTGCAATGTACACGGCAAAGGTTCCGATGCCTGAGCATTTGGGGCCGATGATAGACAAGGCTATTGCAGACCTTGAAAACGCGATTGTTAAACAGGAGAAGACATGATTGAAGTTGGGTGCTTGTTGCTTTGGTTGGCCTGCATTGGCGTTGCTTGTTTGGTAGACATGAACGCACAAAAACATATTCAGAAAGGCTTGGACGAATCATGGAAATGAAAGAAGAATGGCTGATGCCCGGAGCAGTCGTACCGGTTGACGCAGAAACTACGGCGGCGTTGTTGGCTGAGATTAAGCGACTGATAGGCGTTGTTGGTGGTATGGCTTTGCAAGAAAGCATTAGCTCATTTGAGCGCGAAGAAGCCGCCGCAGCGCGAGTGCGTGAATTCATGAGGAATCACTGATGACCAAAGATCAAACCCAATCACTGAAAGAAGTAATAGCGTGGGCGCGGGAATGCCGGTTGCCTTCTGATGAACTTTATTATCCGAACCTCGAACGCTTCGCCGCCCTTGCCTACGCCGCTGGCGCTGCTGCCGAACGTGAGGCGTGTGCTGACGCCTGTGACCAGCAAGCCAACGCATGGCAACAGGCTGCATGGAGCCACTCAGCAATTGAAGCCCACGCAATCAGGCAATGCGCCGCCGCAATCCGATCAAGAAAGGAAAACACATGACCTGTGGAAAACTACTTAAAGAGGGCCAGTGGTGGCACTTCTGTGGCGAGACCGACATGGGCCAGACGCCGTCCGCTTTGTGCACTGAATGCGGAGGAAGGTTCGAGCTGGCCTCGCCAGAGATTCAGGCCGAACACCAACGCAGGAAAGCCGAGCGCATGGCCGAGCTTGAAAAGGAGCGTGGCAATGGAATTGGCGGCTATCTGTACACAGGCGAAGGCCGCAATGAAATCAAGAACGGCATCAGCGAAGGCGAAGGCGGCCTTGTGTGGGTGAAGAAGCTGCCAGAGGTAATGCTTGGCGTGCAGCCAAAGTGGTTCATGGTCAAGCAAGAGGACGGGACGATTAAAACGGTGGAAAACCCAGACTACGTTGAGCCATCACCAGCCGAGCAGGATGAAGAAGATGAAGACGACAACCCGTTCGACGAATGGCGACAAGGCTATGCCGGGCACTGGCGAATCCCAGCACCGTTCGGAGCGACGATGTTGCAATGTGAGCGCAAGCCGTCATGGATTAAGCGAGTGGTTGTGAAGTGGGCGACAGGCTGGACGTGGGAGGACAACAAATGAAGCCGCACATTTATCGCTATAACGGTCTTTGGTGGAGGCAATCGGGAAGGTGGCTCACATGTGCTTTAAAGCTAAGTGATCTTGCGCTTCCAACTCTTCCAATGTTTGTGTCGCGAAACCACCCATACAGAAAACAAACAGAGGACCACAAATGAAACGCCGTGGTTTCCTACGCGCCCTTGTCGGGGCTGCTGTTGCGCCAATCGTGGCGCAGGCTGCGCCTCTGTTGCCAGTGCCCGCTACGCCAACCGTTGGGCAAGAGTACACAACGCTGACCTTCTGGCGCAAGCCGGGGTTCTTTGACGTGGTGACGTTCACAGGTGATGGCGAACGCAAGGTGCTGCCGCGATCAGCGTTTGAGCCAGCGATCATCATCCTCAAGTGCACAAGCGCGCCATCCCCCTGGTATCTACTGGAGTCCGAGGTGCTGCCTTCGGAGATGAACAAATCAGGCGAACAGTACATTGCCTACGAGTTTGGAGAGGAAGCGATGGATTTGATTAAGCCGTACATCAACAGCACGGTATTTACCAGAATCTGATTGCAACAAATCCAAACCTAAACAGTCTGGAATAAAAACAGTTGTTTGCCTGGCTTGAAAACAGAGCGAACATGCAAGCGTTTTAACAGGTAGCTGAAAGGAGCAACCAATGACACATACACCGGGACCTTGGGCCTACATTGGAAACGGCGACGTTGTTGCCAGATCGGATAAATATTGCGGAGGTGAAAAAGACATCGCTTCCGTTTTTTTGACCGTAAATGATGAGGATGAAGCAAACGCCCGCCTGATCGCTGCCGCGCCAGATTTGCTGGAAGCGCTACACGCAATCAGGTTGTGCGAGTTTAATTCCATGAGCAGCCGTCAGGAAATGATGCGCCTTGCGCAAACTGCTATCGCCAAGGCCACAGGAGCCCAGTCATGAAAGTCCACAAAGTAATCTGGTTCACCAGCGGCAAAGGCCTGGTGGGCATCGTTGAGGCCACGCAGGACGACGGCGAGCACGGCTACTGGATTGCCCCTTGCGACGGCTTCAACGAGGTGATCGACCAGAACCTGGTCGCGGTGCAAGGGGCGCGGTTTCCGGACCACGCGGGCGTCGCAATTTTCGGACTTCCACGCACAGAGGTAAATCATGGCAACTGAAATCATCGTCCCCAGCAACCAGGAGCACTGGCTGGCCATGCGCAAGCTGGACGTCACATCGACCGAATCGGCCGCGCTCTTTGGCATGTCCCCCTACGTCACGCACTACGACCTCTGGCACCGTAAGAAAACCGGCCTCGTGCCCGAGTTCGTTGTCAACGAGCGCATGAAGTGGGGAAACCGCCTGGAGGCCGCGATCGCCCACGGCATCGCAGAGGAACAGGGCTGGGAGATTCGGCCCATGAAGGAGTACTTCCGCGACCCCGACCTGCGCATGGGCTCCAGCTTCGACTTCGTGATCACCAACCTGGGCGAGCCGGTGCATCTGGAGATCAAGAACGTGGATTACCTGGCATTCCGCGACGGCTGGATTGAGCACGAGGACGGCAGCATTGAGGCACCCGAGCACATCGAAATGCAGGTTCAGCACCAGATGGCCGTGAGCGGCTTCAAGCGCGCGTTCATCGGCGCGTTCATCGCGGGCAACCGTGGCGTGGTGATTGAGCGCCTGCGCGACGAGGATGTGATCGCCGCGATCCGCGCAAAGGTGGCCGCATTCTGGAAAACGGTCGACGCGGGCCTGGAGCCGGACCCGGTGATGCCAGGCGACGCCGAAGTGATCATTCGCATGAACCAGTACGCCAGGCCAGGCAAGATTCTGAGCGCCGAGAAGGACGACACCCTGGCCGAAATGCTGGAGCGGTACAAAAAAGCCGCCGCCGCCGAGAAGAACGCCAAGGAGGACAAGGAGGTCGCCAAGGCTGAAATTTTCCAGCACATCGGGGACGCCGAAAAGGTGCTCACCAGCGCCTGGAGCGTGACCTGCTCGATGCGCGCGGACACGCCACCGACGCTGATCACCGAGGACATGGTGGGCAGCTCGTATGGGGGTAAATCTGGATTCAGAAACTGCCTAATTTACCCACGCAAACCCACGAAATAATGGTAAACTGGTGCAAATTCCGCAACAGGAACCACCCCGCCGCCGGTCGGTCACCGGTATTTTCAGGAGTAATCCAGATGAGTAATCTCCCCGCAGTACAAGAGGTGCGAGGCGCGATCGAAAAGATGGCCCCGCAATTTAAGGCAGCCTTGCCATCGCACGTAAGCGTTGAGCGGTTTGTCCGCGTCACGCTGACCGCCGTGCAAACCAATCCCAACCTGCTCGAAGCAGACCGGCGCACGCTGTTTGCCGCTGCCACCAAGGCCGCGCAGATGGGCCTGCTGCCAGACGGGCGCGAGGGCGCAATCGTCACCTTCAAAGGCCAGGCGCAGTGGATGCCGATGGTCGCTGGCATCATGAAGCTGGTGCGCAACTCGGGCGAAATCAGCACCTGGTCGGTTCAGGCGGTCTACGAGAACGACACCTTCGATTTCTGCCTGGGCGACGAAGAACACATCACGCACAAGCCTGCGCTGGCCAATCGGGGCAAACTGATCGCGGTTTACTCCATCGTGACCATGAAGGACGGCGAAAAGTCCCGCGAGGTGATGAGCGTTGAAGATGTGAACCAGATCCGCGCACGCAGCCGATCTGGCCAGTCCGGCCCCTGGGTGTCCGACTTTGCTGAAATGGCCAAGAAAACTGTGGTGCGCCGCCACAGCAAACGCCTGCCGCTCTCCACCGACATTGACGGTGTGATCAAGGAAGACGACGAGCTGTTTATGCCCGCAGAGCCTGCGCAAGCCGCCCAGGCGCCCGCACAGGAGGCTGAAAAACCGTCCGCATCCCGACGCCCCAGCCGCCTGCAAAAGGCGGTGGATCAGGCCCAGGATGCCCCCGCGGTTGCCCAGGCCGATGACGACGGCGTGATCGATGTGCCGCACACCGAAGTGGCCTCCGACGGCCAGGAATACGACACGGCCGACAGCCCGATTTAAACCACCAGGAAACACCATGAACTACCTGATCTACCTTGTCAAAGACCAAGACCGCCCCGATGAAATTCGCCTGATCCGCGCAGGCAGCCCGGCCCAGGTGATGCGCCACCTCATGAAAGACCGCTTCGTGATCGAGCGCCCAAGCACCGCCGATGTGGCCGACTACGTGGAAGCTGGCGTGCCCGTTGAGCGCGTGGCCAACAACGACCTTGAAAACTGATTTTTTTAACCCAGGAGCACACCATGAGTGACCAGAAAGCAACTCCCATCAGCGTTGCAGCCGCGACCGATGTTTCCGAGTTTTTCACCGACCTGGACGGCGGCATCTTTGAGCGCAAGCTCTCGATTGCCCTGTCCCAGGTGGCCGCAGCCTGCACCGACCACGACAAGGTCGGCGAGGTCAACATCAAGCTGTCGTTTTCGCAGATTGCTGGCACCGGTCAGGTGCGCTGCGAGCACACGCTCAAATTCGTCAAGCCCACCTTAGACGGCAAGTCCGGTGAGGAAGAAAAGCGCGCCACCGTCCTGCACGTTGGCAAGTACGGCGCCCTCTCGCTCGCTCAGCCTTCGCTGATGGGCAAGCAGGGCGAGCTGGTTTAACCGCCTGGAGACGCCATGATTGACAAAGACGCCATCGAAGCCCTGCAACTGTCGCAGGCCATTTCCACCGCAAACGACTGCATCACATCCCCGGCTGTGACAGCGTTGCCGGAAAACTTCAAGTTGCACGACCTGGAAAAACATCGGGCAATTCGCCGCCGCGCGATCGGCCAGATGAACACAACGGCCGTGGAGGACTTTGCAGCCTACATTGACCAGCACGCCGAGCCGGGCGCCACGGTGTTTGTGAACTCCGAGGGCATGAAAGCCGTCGCGGTGCTCAATCTTGGCAACCCGGACGAGCCCGGCCACGCCGACAACACAGCCGTTTTGGCGCCGAAGAAAACCGCCGCCTTTACGGCATTGCTGACGGTGGCTAACGGCGCGCCACTGAGCCAGCAAACCGTCGCTGAGTTCCTGGAGGACTGGCCAAGTCTGGCTAGTTGCTACAACGAGGAAGGCCCGATCACCAATCCAAAGGCGATCGCCGCCGTGCGCAAGGTCAGCATCGAGGCCATGCGCAAGATGGAAAGCGTCGAGAAGCAGCACGCGGCCAGCCGCAGTGCGTTTGAGAGCGTCCAGGCAAGCAGCACCGAGCCGCTTCCGACCCTGGTGTACTTCGAGACCGTCCCCTACCACGGTCTGAAATCTCGCTTGTTTGTGATGCGCCTCGGTGTTCGCACAGGCGGCGAAAAACCATCCCTGACCCTTCGCGTCCAGAACATGGAGCAGCACGAAGAGGATATGGCAAACGAGCTGGTCACAATCGTGGCCGACACCGTGAAAACCACCCCCGTGCTTTTGGGCACATACCAACCGAAGTGATCACCATGGAAAACCAAACCAATCAAACCGCGCCAGTTGCCGCCCCTACCATCTTCATCGAGTACACCGTCGAGGAGTTCAACTTCCTGCACGCCATCCTGAGCGATCTGCCCACCAAGAGCAACGCCTGGGTGCTGCGCAACAACATGGAGCGCCAGGCCCAGGCTCAGGCGCAGGTGAAAAACATCCCTGTGGTTGATCCCGCCGCGCCGGCCGCCGAATAACGCAAAACGGGGCCGTCTGCGGGCGGCCCCACAAGGAGTACCCGATGAGTGAGAAACCAGAACAGTTGCTGACCCCACAACAGGTGTCAGACATGCTGCAGATTTCTGTGGGCACGCTGGAAAACTGGCGCCTGCGCGGCCATGGCCCGAAGTACTTGAAGCTCGGTGGCCAGCATCGCAGCCCTGTGCGCTACCGCCAGCAGGACGTGGAGGACTTTATGTTCGAGGATGCAAAGGGTGGTGCAAGATGACCGACGCCCAGATCGCCATGTTGACCTCTAACGTTTTCCTGGCCGCTTGGCTGGGGAAACACTGGCTCACGGGCCTGCTGTGCGTTGCTTACACCGTCGCGGCGATTCTCAAATGACCCAGACCCGCACAGCCTCGCTGATCGAGTCCGTGTTCAACGTGGTCATTGGCTACGGCGTGGCGCTGGTCAGCCAGCTGGTGATCTTTCCGATGTTTGGTATTCAACTGCCACTTTCCGACAACCTGGCAATCGGCGCCTGGTTTACCGTCATTAGCCTGGTTCGCAGCTACGCGATCAGGCGCTGGTTCAACGCGCGGCTGCACCGAGCCGCACAGACACTTGCAGGACTATGAAAAAACGACGCCAGAAACAGACGGTCTACGTCTACCGCTACACGCTCATCGATGTGATGATGGCCAGCCCAACGCAGCCGCTGCCAGAATCGCATCGCGTGCACCAGCTCACGCGCATGCACCAGGGCCTGGACGCCATGGAGAAGGCACCAACGCCAACGCCCGATGACTGGCGCGTCGTCTCCGACTGCGTGAACATCATGGAGACGCTGGTCGAGAACGGCCCATGGGAAGACTGCGGCGGCGAAATGGTTGAAATCACCGATGCTAGCGGCCTGCTGTCCGACGCCGTGACCGCCATGGCGTTGGCCGGGAAGCGCCACCAGGCTGGCGGCAACATTCGGCTCGACGGCGCAGGCATCCAAGCCGTGCGCGGAGTGCTGGAGGACTACAGCTCGCTGATGGACGCCCTGCCGGCGCGCACCATGATCAAAGCGCATCGGGAAACCGAGCGGCGATTGCATGAAATTCTGAGCGGGAAGAAGCGGCCGCACGATGTGACCGTCATGGAGCTCTGACCATGCCACCAGTGAGCCCGTGGCCATACATATTCAGCATTCTGGGCCCGGGATTGCACTGGGCGCGAACACCGCAGGATTTAATCGACGCGATCAAACGCGCCGAGCGTGACAGCCAACCGCATGCTGCCGAGCATCTGCGCATCATCCTGGAGCTGCGCAACCGGGTCGCGTTCGATGGCTCAGAAAAAACCCCGCCGGGCTAGGGCGGGGCAAGGTTCCCAACAGGAACAGGAGACAACCGTTACTTCTGGCCAGCAGCTTCGATGTCGGCTTCGATGGACGGAATGTCAGGCGCAGGCTGGGCTTCGATATCCGTTTCAATGCTGGTGGGCTCAGGCGCCACCTGCTCGCCAGATGGCGCAGGCCAAACCGTAGCAGCCCCCCCCATCACAGCGCCACGCTCGGCGGCGGTACCGCGAACAGCGCGCGGCACTTGACCAGCGGCATGCTCTTCCAGAAACTTCACCACAGCGGCCACTTCGTGCGGGTCCTTGGCCATCAGCATTTCGGACAGCTTGTCGGCCACCTGGGGTGTGATGTTCTTGTTGCGCAGCGAGCGCAGAGCGATGCTTGCCAGGCCAGTCCCAAAACCGCCGCCAGTCACGGCGTGCGAGATTGCCTCCCCCATGCCCGGGCCTTCTTCCAGGGCTTCCTTCATTGCGCCACGTTTGGCCGTTTGAGAGCCGGACAGGATTTTGTTGGCTTGCTGGAACAACTGGGCCTCACGTTCAAGCGCGGTCTGAAACAGGCGGAACTGTGATGGGTTGTCAAACAGCGGCTGCAGCTTGGCCACAGTCTCTGGCGAGTTAATGATGTTGCTCGCCGCATTCCGATTCGTTGCGGGTTCCATGATCTTGGCGTACAGACTGCGCGCCACACCCGTGCGAAATGCATCCTTCTCGGCGTCTCCCATGCCGGCCACCATCTTGATGACCTGCTCGTGGTCGAGCTTGCTAAAGTCGTTCATGCCCGCACGCATTGCGTCGATCACCTCCAGGTCGCCTGAATAAGCCTGGCGTGCCGCCTTGTAGGCGGGGACGTTTTCATCGATTGCGTTCACGAACTCGCGGCGCAGATCGCGCAGCGCGCTGGCCTCGGCCTTCGACATGCCCTGGCCTTTGAAGCCGGACTCGATCGTGGCGTCAATGCCGCGCTTGATGTAATCCAGCGTGCGTACATCGGGCAGCTTGGTCAACTCCAGGATTTCGGCACCGGAGTCTGTGAACTTGCCGGTGGGCTTGTAGAGCTCTGGCAACGCAAACCGGCCCGGGTCCTCGCCACGCAGCTTGGCCGCTTGACCTTCGGTTTCTGCGATGCCGCGTGCGCGATTGAAGAACTCTTGAAAACGTGGGTTCTTAAGCGCTTCGGTGATGCGAGGATCGTCCACATCACCGTGGGCATAGGCGTCCTCGTACACATCTTTGGCCTTGCCTCGCAGCTCCTTGACCAAGCGCTCCTCGTCGGCGTAGTAGTCGCCAGGCTGCAAGCCTTTGCGGACCTGCTGATAAGTGCGCTCGCGGGCGCCGGTTTTCTGCTGAGTGAGCGTCTTTTCGACGCGGCGAGTGCCTTTGCCGGTGCGTTGGGCCACGGCCTCGGCCAGGTCGGCCATGGCGTTGTCCACGTTGGCAACCACGCTGGGCACGCCCATGGCACGATCGCGGGCGGCCATCTGCTCGATCTGCTGGGGCGTCAAATCCGACTCGCGCATAGCGGTGGTCATTTTCTCGCCAGCGCGCCGGGCGATTGACGTCTCGCTGGGCGCCAGGCGGTCACGCAGCCAACGATAGGCCCCTGTGGTGCCTCGCATGGCAACAGGAGTGCCAACACCAAGAATGGTGCCAATCGTGGCCCCAGAGATGGCACCAGGAACCCGCTGACCTTCCTCGGCCGAGCCTGCGCCAGACACTGCGCCGGTCGCACCGCCCAGGGCGGCCAGTTTTGCCAACGCCCCCATGGTGGAAGTTCCCAGCTGGGCCGCCCCCGCAGGCTGGCCACCAGGCACCAACATGGCTGCAACAGCTGGGGCGGCGCCGCCAGCAAACTCCAATGCCGTCGATGTCACGGGCGATTCCTTGGAGTACTGCGCATATTCCTGACGAATCTGCTTGAGCGCTTGCTCATAAGGAATTCCACCGAGCTTGGAACGAAGCCAGGCTTCGCCCTCGTCGCCCCACCCCATGCCCAGGCCCTGGCCTAAGGCGGCACGCGCGGCGCCAACATACGGATCTGCCATTACTCTTCACCTCCGCTGGTAGGAATGTTGGTTTCGCGGTACAAGCCCTGGTTGATCTCATTGAGGCGCTTTTTGGAGCGCTGGTAGATCGACCGCATAGCCGACGCAGCATTTTCCATGATCTTGCCGCGCTCTTCGATGCTTTTCGCACCCAGACCTTGCGTGGCCATAAGGGCCTTGCGCTCTTCGTTGGAAATCTGGCCGGGGAACGTGGATTTGAGCTGAGATAGGGCTGCTTTTTCGAGCAGATTTTCCATTTCCCGCGTGTCCTGCAACTTCTTGTCTTTGCTTCCAGCGGCTTCCAGCAACTTTCGCTGAGCGGTGTCGGGAAGCGAGGTGTCAAAAGTGTTCGGATTGAGCGCCAGAGCTTTTTTCAGGTTCTCGTAGCCTTGCTGCGTTTGCGCAATCGTGTCCTCGGTTGCCGTCTTCAGCTTCATCTCCTGCGGGCTGAGCTTGGACTGCTGGGCCTGCACGTTTTGGAATTTCTGCTGATTCAAGGCGAGATTTGCCTGCGCCACACTCATATTGGCCAGGGTCGCATTCACTTGCGCCATCTGTTTTTCGACGTTCATGTCGGCAATCTGAGCCACGCGCTTCTGGAACTCGGGCGTGTTGGGCGTCAGACCCTCGTCCTGTGCCTGCTTGCCTGCTGTGGACTGCGGCTGACCGGACTTCACGTAGTCCTTGATCAGCTCTGTGGCGATCGTGCGCTTGTCTTTCATGCCCTCTGTGGCAAGCTGACGCAAGGTGGCCAGATCCTCCTTGGCGCCGGTCATGCGCATTTTTTGCGCCTCCAAGCCAAGCTGCAGGTTTTGCGTGCGCGATGCCAGCTCGGCCGCGCGGCGTTCCTTGAGCATTTCAGACGTGGCCTCACCGGCCTTGCCAAGCGACTCAACAAAAGCGCCTGTTCGCGTTGGCGCCCCGAAGGCGGCGGCCAGCCGGAAATACATCTCAGACTTGCTGGGACCCGACTCGCCCTTGGATTCCATGGCCTTCTTGAGCAAGTCCTGGAAGGCCTGCGACTCTTTGGAGACCGTCTCGCGCGCGGCTTTCAAGTCCGCGCCGTATTCGTCGCCTTGCGGGAAATACCGACCAAGCAGCGACAGCAGCTGTTGGTTTCCGCCTGGCTGCATAGCGCCAACAGCCTGGGGTACATTCGGTGCGGCCATCTGAGGCGCGGGCTGTGCCATCACGGCAGGCATCGGCAGCTGATCTTGGGTGTCGGTTGCATCCACGGCGCCGCCGTCGGCATATTTCTTGGCGAGCGCGTGCACACTGCCGCCCTTGGCAAATGTGCCGGCCGTGTATTGGTTGTACGCCTGCCCAATGGCGGCATCATTGACGCCCAGGCCACGCAAGTAATCGATCGCGGTTTGTTGATTGGCAGCGGTGTTACCGCCAGCGCCTGCCACGTACTGGTTGTAGGCCCGGGCAATATCCGCTGGCGAGCTTTGCGCACTTAGGTCGGAGTACAGCTGCGTTGGCTGGCTCGTCAGGTACGTGTTGTACGCCTGCCCAATGGTGTCCTGGGGAACGCCAAGCCCAGTGAGGTAATCGATAGCGGTGGAGCGGTTTGCCGCCGTATCGGCATTGGCGCCACCAATGAACTGGCCATAGGCGGCTGCAATATCGGCGGGCGAGCTTTGAGCTGTCAGGCCGGCATACGTTGGCTGCTGAACGACGGGCTGCTTCACAGTGGAGGTCGTTGGCGTTGCCGTCTGTGCGCCCGCAGTCGTTGAGCCGTAGTTCTTGTAAGTCGGCATCGCCAGAGGGGTTCCCCACATGCTGCCGCCGCGCGCTTGCGCCACGTCGTAGCCGGACACGCCGTATTTGTCCATCGCGGCGCGAACGTCTGTTGGTGTGGCGCTTGGGTTCTGGGTAAACCAGTCGCGAATATCCTGCTTCAAAGCGTCCGCACCAGCGCCGCCAAGACCTGTGGCGCGGCTCATGGCCGCCGAAGGCGCGGTCTGGTACTGGGCGTCCATGTATTGCGGCGTGTTTTGCGTGCGCGCCAGATAGTCTTGCTTGTACGCGTTGTACTTGGCAAGATCGGCGTCATAGGCCGTTTTTTGCGTTGCGTACTGCTGCTGAGCGGTATCAAATGCCGCCTTTTGCTCGTCCGTTGCATCTGAAGCGAGCGCCGCCGGCGACACGGGCGACGATGTGCCCGTGTAACCCAGCGTCGGGCTGCTCACGCCAAACTGCCGCATCAACTTGTTGAGTTCGTATCCCATGAGCGGTGCTCCTTAGATGCCCTGCAGGCCTTTGTACGTGTACAGGCCGGTTGCCAGCTGAGACAACGGGGAAGCGCTGTAAGTGGCGCCCGTTGTAGAGCCAGATTGCGTGGTGGACGTTGGCGTGATCGGGGCCATGCCGCGCACTTGCGTGCTGAGCCAGTCGAGCTGCTGCTTGGGGTAGTTCAGCTCGTTTTGGTACTGCTGCTGCGCCGCTGTGAGCTGCGCTTGCTGCTGCGCCTGCTGAGCCTGACCGGCGGCTTCCAGCGCGGCGACGTCGGCTGTGCGCATGCCCTGCGCCTGCTGGGCCATGTTGGCAACGTTGCTGAGCGCGCCCATCTGGCGCTGGTAATCCGCTGCCTGGGCGGCCTGCGCAGCCTGCGCTGCGCTGAGCCCGTATTGCTGCTGAGCTTGACCCGCGGCGGTCTGCATCTGGCCCAATGACGCCAGATTCTGCTGCTGCTGTCCGGTCAGTGACCCTGCCGTTTGCGCCAGGTTTCCGTACTGTGCACCGCCCTGCATCACGCGCGACAAATCCGCGCCGCTAATGGAGCCCACGGTGCCAGCAAGTTGTGCCTGGCGTGCCAAATCGGCCTGCGATGCGCTGAGCGCCTGCCCGTAGCCCTGATTAGCCATCTGGGCCTGCTGATTCAGGATCGATTCTTGCGTGTCGCGCAGAGCGCGCGAGCCAAACTCGCCCATGCGGGTGCCGCCAAACTGGCCAGCCCGGATGAAAGCATCGCTTACGCCTGGCAGCAAGTTTTCCGTCAGGTTGCGAGCGCCTTGCTTGGCGATCACATCCATGGCGTTTTGCTGGTACGGCGACATGTACTGGCCCACGTTTTGGGCCGAGCTCTGTGATGCGGCTTGCAGATACGGGTTGGCGGCGCTCAGCGCGCGCTCGGACAACGCCTCAGCGGTGGTTTGCCCAGCTTGGTTCAGGTACGGCTGCGCAGCGCCGGTGATATCCATCTGACCGGCCTGTCCCCACAGCGACTGCCCGGCGTTCAGGTTCTGGTCCACCAGCCCTTGCCGCAAGTACTGATTTTGATCGGACCGAAGTTGGTCGGCTGTACCCTTGCTCGCAAAGCCTTGCATGCCGGTTTGGGCAAAATCCATCGCAGGTGCCCAGGCCCCCTGGTTCTGCTGCACCTGCTGATAAGCCTGCTGCTGCAACGGTGACAGCTCGGCCACGGTCGGCATCTCGTATGACTGGTACGGAGTGTTGGCGACGTTTTGCGCCATCTGGATCTGGTTGTAGATCGCGTCCTGCATCCACTTCGGTGTTTCCGTGGAGCTGGTGGTGTACGAGGTTGCGGTCTGTGGAGACCCTTGGAACAAGCTGCCCATGATTATGCGGCTCCTTTGAGGTATGCCAGGGGGGATTTTGCATTCGGGCTGATCTTGCCCTTGGAGAGATTTGCGCCCTTGTGCTTGCGAAGCTGTGAACGCATGGAGTCCAGGCGACGAGCGCCTTCGTCTGTAGAGCCGTCGCCGAGCATTGCAACCGTTTCTGCGTCCATCACGTACTCTCCGTCAGACAACCGAGCGTCGATTGTGTCGTCGCGACCAGATCCTGCGCCGCGTGCCAGGTTTGCCACCGTGCTCAGCGCGCCGCCACGAGCGAGGCGGGGAACGGTTTGATTATAGGCGCCGCCAGTGATTTGAGGCCATGCCTGAGCCATGTACTGCGACAAACCCATACCCGCCGCCGCCGCATCGCGTTGCATCCGATTCCAGTCGAATGTGACCGAAGGACGGTTGAAATACGCCTGCTGTTCCGGGGACATTTGCTTGACGGCGGATTGCACGTTTTGCGGTGCGCTGCCAAGGGATCCGGCAACACTGGCCAGCGCCAATGCTTGCGTCGGGCTTACGCCCGTGCCAAATACACCACCCTTGGATGACGCATTCAGTGGGGACTGCGATGTTCCAATTTCAGACAGTGGGTTTTGCGCCGGTGCGCGCAGGCCTTCACCGCCAGGCTGCGAACCAAACAGCTCGGGGGCTTGCCCGGGAATCAGTCCCTGTTCACCGGTCAGGTAATTGGTGGTGCCAAAGCGAGAGAAATCGCCGGGCGAACCGCTGGCACTTGTTTTCAAACCTTCAATGGCTGCGTCAGACGGGGAAAGTCCGCTGCCCAAGTCCTCTGCGCCGTACTCAGCGGGGGCCACGGGGGCCTTGCCAATCGTTGCATCCGGGGCGCCAGGACGGCCAAAAGTGCCAGCAGCTAGGCCGGACAAACCCCCCATCATTGCCGCGCTCTTTGGGTCGTACCCGGCGGCCATGGCGTTGCCGAATGTGCGGCCTGCCGTCTGCAAGCCTTCGCCGCCCATGCCGCCGACGGCTTGCCCCAAGGATGCGCCGGCAGCGCCCTGTAGCGCGCCTTGCACAAACCCTTGCCCCGTCGCGGCCCCGGTGAGGCCGCCGACGAGCCCCGACCCGAGCACGTTCTGACCTGCGGAGCTAAGTCCGGTGCCGAGCGCTTCGTTGGCCCAGCCGCCAACGGAAGAACCCAAGCCGCCACCCAACGCGCCAAGCGCCGCACCCTTCAGTGCGTTGCCGCCCGTCAGTGCGGAACCTAACCCGCCGGCCACAGCGCCAGCAGCCAGCATCGAGCCGCCCAGCATCGGGGCAAGATACGGCGCCACAAACATCGCGGCGATCGGCACCACGGCTTTGAACAGTGAGCCCAAAGAAAAGTACTGCGGCAAGCCGGTGGAGGGGTTGATCGTTCCAGCGCCGCCGCGTGCCTTCAGCAGCGCAGCTTCCTCGGGCGAGATGTGGGCCAGCATGGTGTCGCCATGGCGACCTTGCCGCGCCAGCGTGCGCATGCGAGCCAAGCCACCTTGCGCAAACGCTTGCTGCCCGCCACCCTCGCGAAGCTTGTACAGCACCACCAGGATGGAGGCAAAAATGATCGGGTCAAACTGTTCCGGCATGTCCTCTGGGGAGATCATCCCGTCGGCAATAACCGACTGACGCACCTGCGGGTACTGCTCCGGGTGTTCGATGGCGAACTCGAACAGCTGAATCAGCTCGTCAATCTGATCAGGTGATGCATCCGAGAGCTCGGCCTGCGCGGCCTGCAGAGCTTGCTGAAATCGCGGATCGCGGCTGGCTGCTTGAAGGGTTTGTCGAATATCCATTTTGTTGCTCTCCGTTATGACAAGGTCTGCACAAACCGCTCGGCCCATTCGCGCCAGTCCGTGAAGCCGTAAGGATTGGGTAAATTTCTGCCAATCGTCATGTTGTTCAGAAACTGAACAGCCCAGTCTTGCCAGCGTTCCGGATCCTGCAGCCGGCCGAATGCGCCGTAAGGATCAAGGTCAAGGATGACCTGCGACGCCCAGTCGGACAGTTCCATGTTGGTTGGCAGTGTGATGATCATCCCAGCACCGTCTTGTCGCCGGTCTCAAGGTGACCAATGATCTGGCCCATCTGGTAGTCGCCATACAGCGCATTGGACTCGAAACGCAAACGCAACTCTCGGCGCTGCTCTTTGAGCATAACAATCTGCTCGTATGGCTGGCTGGCTTGATCTGGGAATGTGAAGATCGAGCTGTAAACCTCGGGCGCACGAGCGTTGGCTCGGCCGGTGACCTGCACGGTCATCGGTCCGTTTTGCACAAAATCCGGCTCAATCACAGAGATCCGCAGGTATTCGTTGTTGCCCTGGGCGACCGGCGAAAGATCGGCCGTCTCAAAATACGACTGCACCGGCTCGGCCAGTGTTCCGTCGATCATGTCCACGCCCTGCTCATGCACCCAGGTGCGATACCCGCTTGCTGTTGGCACGGCATCCACCAGGATCGGGGCCATAAATGCGTTGTTGTACCCGCCAGCGGACCGGCCAGATTCGGGAAGCGCGGTGTCGTACCAGGTGTTCTCGCGCACGTTGTAGATCACCGCGTGCGTGCATTCGGTGGCGTCATCGCGGGGATAGCACCACCAGATTTCACCAAACCTGGGGACCTTGAAAGCAAAAACCTTGCTGCGTTGGCTTGGGTTCAGTCCGTCCAGAAAATAATTGATGTTGAGCTGGTTTGGAACATCACGCACCACACCGTTGAACATCAGGAACCGGTCCACACCAGCCCAGTAAAACACGCCGTCATAGTCCACCACGGATTCAGCGGAAATGATCGATGTGTCGGTGGCCACGGTATCAAACTGGAACACCGTACTGCCACCGGTGAATGTGGCGCGGATCACGGCGTCGTAGGCCCAGAAAATGCCAGCCGGGGCTGAGCCAGAACCTGCTCGCAACGGCATGCCCATGATGATTTTTTGCCCCCAGACACGCGCAATGCCGGAGCCCGCGCCCGTCAGGTTTGTGGGCTCACCAGCAACACCCCAGCCAATGATGCCCGCGGTACCGTAGTAGAACGTGTAGGGATGCAACGCAACGATGCCGCCCGTGGCGTTAGCTCCATCAGGGAGGTTCACGCTTTTGAGGGGCGCAGTACCAAGAATGTCGCCATAGAAAATCTGTCCGCCGATATCGTTGCAAGCGCATTGACCATTCGGGGCCACATGAGCAAGAAGGGCGTTGTCGGTGGTGGACGAATCGTAGATCGACTGAAACATCCAGCGATTCGCGTCAGACGCAATAAGTGCATCTGAGCCGCCGGCCATGTTCGTCGATGTGGCTGTCACGGTCGTTACGCTTGCAACAACAGCGTACCCGTTGGAGGCCATGCCGGTAGTGACCGATGTAATCGTGATCACCGGACCAACGGCAACCGCTGTGTAATCCGGAGTCGAAGAATAGGCGTTGATGTTGGCCGCAACAGCAGTTGCTGTTGCCGAAAGACTGCCGACAAAAACAACCGAGCCGGACATGATTTGCACGCCGTTGACGGTGATTCCATTGACAGATCCAGCAGCCCCACTGGTCAGCGTCACGGTGCCCGTCGATGCAACGGCGACAGGCGTTCGGTTGGAAATTGTGCTGGCGTTTTTGCTGGAATCGATCGTGAATCGCTCAAGCTTGCTCGGGCCACCGCTGTGGCAGTACTGCAGCAGCTGCTGCGTAAAGCTCGTGAACCCGCGCGAGATTTCCGTCAAGTACTTTGAGATCGAACGATAGCCGCCGATTTTCCTTGGCAGGCCGCGTTGAAACCGGACCCACTGGCCATCGGTGTAGAACTCGCCGTCGAACTTGGTCCCGTCACGCTTGATTCCTGGCTGAGAGCGGAGGATTTGGGTTGACATATCTGGCGCCCTTAGAACGTGCCGCCAACCACGACGCCAGCGGGAGCGATGCCGAGAGCCGCATAGGCGGCATTTCCGTCCACCGCGGTAAACAGGGCGTCACCCACAGCCGTTGCGCCAAGGTTGATGCGAGCCGCGCTTGCGGTCGTGGCGTTGGTGCCGCCCTGGGAAATCGTCACGGGGACAGAGACGCCACCAGTGTCGGCGTTGACAACGTCGGTTCCGTCGCAGTACAGGATGGATCGCGAGCCGGTATTGACCAGGACGCCAGAGCCGGCCGCCGTCTTGACGATGAAGTTATATGCGCCAGTCGTCTGGTTGTTCACCCAGTACTGCTGCACCGTGGCCGGGACAATGATGTTCCGATTGCCCGTCAGCGTACCGGTGAAACCGTAGGCGATTCGGTTGAGCTCGGTGCCCGTCAGCGTGTAGTCGCCAGATCCCGCCACGTTGATCGAGGTGTAATCAAAGGCAAATGTGGCCGATTGACCAAAGCCGATCGTGTAAAAGTTTGCGCCATCCGTGGCAATGATCGCCGACTCACCGGGCTGAAACGACAGCGTTGGTCCGTCGTCAATCAGGATGGTGCCGGACGGGTCGGCAACGATGGCGCCTGAGCCCGAATTGCGCAGGTAGATGAACCAGTTGTTCCCGACCGTGGTGGGTGCGGGAAGCGTCAGCGTGCCGCCGGCGCCCTCCCACAAGAACATCCGGGCGCGGTCCTGCACGCCGGCCGTGTAGTCGCTGTTGAATGAGGTGATGGGCACGGCCTGTGAAAGCAATGTGCCGACAGCCACGATGCCAGTGCCGGCCAGAGCGGAGGCGTTGGCTTGCGAAATCGATGCGCCGTACTGCAGGGTTTCCCAGGCGCCCGCGGCGTCACTGTTGTCGGTCAGGTAAATCTGCCACAGCGTGCCAGACGCCACGGTCATCACCTGAACGCCGTCGGCGTCCTTGACCGTGAATGTGGACGCGCCAAGGTTGTTGAACAGGATGGTTTGACCGGTGCCAGTTTTATTAGCTGGCGGCAAGATCACCGACAGGCCAGCCGAGGCGGGCGTGACGTCCATGATCTTGGTTGCCAGATTCTGGCTGGTCGAGGTCTCATCCGGCCAGCTCAGCGTGGTATCGGCCGCAAGCGTCAAAGCGCTGTAGTCGATTTCGCTGGGATAGATGTTGGCGCCGCCAAAAACATCGGTGTATGTGGTCATGCTTCACTCCGTTGGGCGCTGCGGTCCATGATTTTCTTGAGGTCCTCGCCGTTCAGGGCCTGGGCAGCGCGGTCGTACATCTGCTGCCACGTGGCGATGCGCTCGTCCTTCTTCAAGAACGGCGTGGCCTCCAGCAGCGTGGCGTACAGCAGCAGGTCTGGGGCGTACTCGGTGAGCCAGTTGGTCTGGAAGTCCTCGCCCAAGAAACGCGGCTGCTCGTAGTACATCACCTCCAGCGTGCTGTCAGCGTTGGGCGTCGGCGTGATCAGCCAGTGGTTGTAGTCGTAGTCGGCGTAGAACTGCGGCGTGGCCGTCTCGGCTTCGTCGGGCCAGTAGTTGCGGCAGTATTCGTAGGCGCGCGCAAAAATCGGCACACCGTTGAGCGTCATGCTCACCGTGTCGCGCCAGCGGTCGGGTTTACGGTAGGTGGCCACGCCGGTCTGCAGCGGGGTGGTGACGGCGCGGATGAGGCCTTGAATCTTCAGCTCGCGCGAGATTCGGCGCTCGCCAAGCGTGATCAGGCGCGGAAGCTGCTCATAGACGATCTGGTCGCTCTCGGCGGTGAAACCCCGCTCAAGATAGCGGCGCACATCTTCCAGCAGGCTGCTGTACGTCATTGTGTACATTGGGACTCCAAAGGGTTATGAAGCCGCTGGTCCAGCTGGCGCCTGGTGCCTGAATTATGCCCGGGAACGGCCCAGACTGGCAAACCGGACATCATCGCGCTACGCCTTTGGACTTCTCAAAAGACCTCATTCCTGCGAGGCCAAGGATGCCAGACAAAATCACCCAAAGCTGGTCAGCGTCCAGCACCGGGGGTGGAGTGAGCTCCTTGGGAATCCACCCCGTTCCCTGAAGATACGTCCAGACCCACAGGAGCATCGGGTAAAGCAGGAACTGGTAGGCCATGGCCGCAGCGCCAATCCAGCCGATCGCGGGGCGCCAGCCAGCCACAAACACACTGCTGGATGCCGCCTCGACCTTGTTGACCTCGATCTGCGCCAGGTCGATAGCCTGGTCGAGTTTGCGGCCCTCCAGCTCCAGCTGCATGCGCTCTTTGTCCGTGGTGATCAGATCGCCAGCCACCTTGCCGACAGACTCGATCACGCTGCCAATACCCAGGATGTTCATGCGGCACTCCTGTGATGCGTGTGCAGCCTTCGTTCTGCTGCTTGTCGAACAATCACCGCAGCATCAACAGAATCGTGCAGCCCCAAATAGATCGTGCGCCCTAAGTGCCTGATCTGCGCAACGTACTTTCCGGCCTTGTTGTGCCAGCTCACACCGAGCACACCGGTCTTGCTGTCAGCCCTAGCTTTGGATCGTTGATTGTTCTGCGCATTATTGGCTTGTCTCAGGTTTGTGAACCTGTTGTCAGCCCTATCCACGTTTATGTGGTCTATCTGTTCAGCAGGCCATTCGCCAGTCATGTACAGCCACGCCAGCCGATGCGCGTAATACTGTTTTCCATTGACGCAAAGCCTTCTGTACCCGTTTGACTTGTCAACGCAGCCTTGCGATTGCTTGCCAGCCGCCGCGCCCTTGCCGGTGCCTTTTAAGCGCGTAAAGACGCCCGTTTCTGGATCATAAGAAACGAGCGACATCAGAGTCTTTTGATCAATCATGCCAGCCCCTTCAACGTGCGCGACAGCCAGCCCAATAAAAACTTTTGCTGCGTGCGGTCGCGCGTCACAATATCCCGGTACCGGGCAATCTTGGCCAGAGCGTAGGCCATGACAAACTTTTCGGGGTCGTAGGCGTTGATCGCCTGGAGCGTGCGCTGCCCAAAAGAGCCATCCGGCGTGGCCCCGACAACCAGCTGCGCGAGTTTGACGGCAACCGCTGGTCGGCCAGGCGCACTGGAGTTCACGGCGAAATTGAAAATTGACGATGCAATCACTTGGCTGACAATGCTGTCCCCGCAGATCGGGGTCCAGTAGTTGGCGTGGTACCAGCTGCGCACCATCGGTGTCGGAGGCGTCTCGTTGCGGTCAATGAACGCCCACCCTTCCCATGTTGGGTTGAAGTTGCGGGCAATTCCGGCGTACGTCATGCCGCCACGATCACCGTCGATGGTGTGCAGCTTATAGCCACCCTCGTCTTGAATCATGGCCTCAAAGGCGGGGTAAAAATCAGCCATGTCACATCCAATACAGCAACACGATGCGGGTTGTCCACACCGTCAACGCAATGATGCTGGCAGCCGCCAGGAATGACAGCAGCCAGTCTTTCATCACGGAGCCACAGGCCAGTCGATGGTCCATGGAAACGCTGGCTGAGCTGTAACATCGCGCAGGGCTTGGCGGTACGTGGCCCATGCCGTTTTGTCGGCGGTGCTGTCCGCGAGCTGGGTCCAGTCGCAGTCCTTGAGCTTTTCATTGCGCTGATCGCGGACAGACTTTGCCTGCTCTGCGTCTTTTTGGGCTCGGTACTCAGCCATTTGCTCGTCGGCGGTCTTGGCGGGCTCTGTCTCGGTTGCGGGGTGGTCTGTAAAGATGGGGCCGACCGAGTACTTGGTGTACCAAGCGCCGTTGAGCTGCTCCACGCCATCGCGCTGACTGAACTCATAGACGTTGGTGGGCGTAGCCTGCGGGCCTTCCAGCACAGGGTCAACACCGATGGCTTCCATGACTTCAGGAGTCAGCACGCCGTAAGAGGGGCCGTCGTTGGCCAAGAGGTACGTCCGCAGTTCGCTTTCGTACATGACTGCGCCAGTGGCGCGGATTCGAATTTCCATTTGTTACTCCTTAAAGTCTTGCGGCTCGATCAGCCAGTAGGAGACGGAATTGCCATCACCTTCAAGGCCAATCGCTTGTCCATTGTCCAGCATCAAAACATCAATTTCCCAGATGTTGTTGTTCATAGCGTCATTGACCACTTTACGGCTGTCCACGGCTGTCACCTTGTGCGATTGCAGAAGGCTTAGGGCTTGGGTGTTGTCAATGTATTTCATGCTATTGCCAAAAAGATGTAGCTCGCGCCGTTGGTGTTGATTGCAGACAAGATGCTGGCGTTCAATGCGAAGCCACCAGACACCGTTGTAACCGAGCCAAGCGTAGCCGATTCAGCCGCTGTGCTGTTCAAAAGCAGATATGGATCAACAAGCGTGGTCATGCCACGGGCTGTGTCGTAAACATACCAGTCACCCGTGCTGTCCGTGCGCTTAATCAGGACAAATCGAGCGCCGCCAGTGAAGCCGCAGTTGATGGTCTGACTGCTGCCGTTGCCGGTGTATGTGCCAACCTTGCTCACGCCGGGGCAGGATGCGAAGAGGTAGGCGACAAAACTATCGCCAGACACATTCAGGCCGCCAGCCCCCAAAGCGAACGTCGTGGAAGTAGGCGATGTGTTGTTCCAGAGATAAGTCCCGGTAACAGGCGCGTCGTTTGTATTCAGATACATTGCCTTGGTGTTACCGAGCGCGGCACTATAGACAAGCCAATTGAAAGGCTGTGTTCTGTCTTTCCCGATAATCAATTCGGGCACAACGCCCAAGTTGTGAGTCTGAGTAGTCGCAGAACCCGTCCCCGTGTAGCACACCTCATCAAAGAAGCCGGGGGCGCGGCGGAAATTATGATAAACATCATTCAGCCCACCGTAATTGCAATCGACATTTTCAGGAGGCCCGACAAAGTAAAAACCGGTGTTTGAATCCATGGCCGTGTCGTACCCTGAATTCAAAGCAATAGCTGCCAAGGTCGTGCTGCTGTAAACAACTTCGCGCCCGCGCAACCTGTCAACAAAGTTATATTGCGAACCGCCATTTCTAACCTTCAAAGTGGTTAGGTCAGGCGGAAAACCAACACTGCTTACTGTTGCTGCCGCACCAGTTCCTGCGCGGGTTACAGGCGTGAACACACTCGTCCCCGTCGTCGGGGTCTTCATCGGGCCGCGACGGATGGCGATGTAGATGACTGTTTGGCCTGCTGACCAATAGGTGTTGTTGTAGCCTGTGGCTGTGGGTTTTACATAACCGCCGCCAAAAGAGTATTCGGCGGCCGAAGTATTTGCCTCCAACTCATACAAACTGGTTTGAGACATCCCGCGCATGGTGTCCCACATGTGCCAATCAGATGAGCCATTGACGCGATGCTCAATAATCAACTGGGGCTCATACCCAAGATTGATATTGTCGTTTCCTGTGGTTACATAAGACCCACACGAAATCACATTGTCCGTGCCAGTCAGGCCAAAGCCTCCTGCGTTGTGGGCGAGGACGTACATCACATAAGTTGCGCCTGAATCGTTGTACCCAGCGGCGACGTTGCTGTTGATCCAGTTGATCGACACTGCGGTGGAAGACCACAAAGAACCTTCTGTCCCGTCGTAGAACTGGCCTGCTGTCTGGTTGAGATACATTGCATAGATGTTCCCATCATTTTTTCGCGTGCAGACAAGCCAATCACCTGTGCTATCGGTGCGCTTGATAATGATGCAGCCGGGTTTGGATGCCAATGAATGACTGACGCTGAGAGTTCCGCCATTACCCGTATACGTCACCACGTCAAAGAACTTCGGCTGCTTGCGGAAGGTCCAGGAGGTGAATGTAGCGCCAGAGCCATTCGCGTTGCCAGTGCCAGAACCAAGATTAAAGCCTGTGCTGGAAAACGAAGACAGATCGAAGTTCGCTGCTGTAGCAGCTGTCGTATTTGATACCAGTACATAGGGAGCGCCTTGAGCAGTATCAAAGATTTGATTTGACCAAGCATTGCTTCTGCTTTTAATCCAAACCAACCCACCCTTACCCGCCAGATCAATCCCGTTGTTGATCGTCTGGGTAGAGCCGTTGCCGGTGTAGAGGTACGTGCTGAACACGTCCTCGATGTAGTTGGGAACAGCAGCAACACCGCCACCGTATGCGTCATACGACGCCGCTCCAGATGTTTCTTGCAATGGCATGTTTTTAGGCCTTGAACTGAGTGACGGATGCCAGCACGGTGTAAGTGGCGCTGCCGGTCTTGATGATCAGGTAGCGGTACGAGTCGATGCCGCTTGCATTGCCTGCCGTGGGTGCCCCGCCGAGCCAGCGCATGGTCACGCCGGTGGTGGTGCCGTCGATCTGCACGGTGTTGTTGTAGTAAGCCGTTGAGCCTTGCGTGACCAGGAACGCTGCTGTAATGGACTGCCCGGTGGCCAGGGCGGTGTTCAGCGATGTGCCTGAGGATGCGCGGAAATTCACCGTCCAGTTGGCCGAGGCGTTGGAGGTGTAGTACTGAACCGACTGCGTGGTCAGGTCGTAGTTGATCGTGCCGGTTGCGGCTGTTGCAGAGACGGTGCACACCTCGCCGGCGTTGGTCAGGATTTCGGCCAGCTTGCTGCTGGTACCCGCAAACGTCTGTGTTCCAGTCCAGGTGTTGTCTGCAGACAGGGAGACGCCGGACGCGGGCGTGGTGAACACCAGGTTCCCAGCGCCGTCCGTGCTCACGACCTGACCGCTTGTTCCGTCGGCGGTCGGGTACTTCAACCCGGCCGGGTTGTTGATCAAGCGCTTCACGGTGCCGGAGCTGTTCTTGGCATAGAGCGCCATGTCGGCAATGTTGATCGCCAACTCGCCGTTGACCAGGTTGCCCGCCACGGGGGCGGCGGCGGCCGTCGTTGAGTAGTAGAGAGAAATCGGTGTGTAGCCGGTCTGCGACATGGTCTTACCTCAGGTTTTCGAGTTTGAACAGTGCGTCGAGGTAGAACTTGCAAACCTCGTCGACGATATTTTCCACGGCTGGAACCTCGCGTGCCAGCTTGTCGCGGTTTTCGATCAGCCACAACATCTCGGCGCGGATCGCCTCGATCGTTTTCGGGTCCGATTTCGGCTTGTCACCAAAGGCAGCCACAGAGGCTTCGACCAGGGTGTCGGCTTGGGCCACGATGCCGCCATAAAACGCGCCTAGCGTCTCGTGCTGATAGCCGGAGTCGGTCGTCCAGTGCGCGCGGTGTGCAGCGTCGCGGATGGCGAACTGCCGCTTGATGAACTCTTCGAGCATATTTTGAGCCGCCATCAGAATGTGCCTCCGGAAATGCCGGACCAGACAGGCGTCCCGGAACCAGCCGATGTGAGCACTTGGCCCGCGGTACCGTTGGCAATAAACCCGGTCGCGCCTGCACCGGTCTGATACGGGATCTGCGACGCAGCGCCGTTAGCCAGATTGGTGGCGGTGCCGACCGACACAGTGCTTGGGGCCACGTTACGCCAGTAACTTCCCGCACCGTAGTACTGGAGCAACTGGCTGTTGGCAACCGATGTGATCTCGACGTTTGAGTCTGTACCCCCCAGGACGGAGCCGTGATTCACCTCAACATCAAAGGATCCAGAGCCGCCTGAGCCTGCCTTGATCACGGTGCCAAGTGACACCTTGATATTTGGCGCAACGGGCTTGACGTTGGTTGGGTTGCCCGTGACTGGGTTGTACCAAATCACATCGTTGTCGGCCCATACCTCACCATAGGCTGTTCCATTGGTTGTGATGCCGTGCACCGTGCCAAACGTGGTGATGCGGCCAAAACCGTTTGTGGCAATTGGCTCGGTGGCAATGCCGATGATTTTTACACCATCCGTAAGGCCGGCGATCGTCGGCCCAAACGTGACAACGCCAGAGGCCCCAACGGTGCCGGTTTGGTAGATGATTTGCAGCGTGGCGTCGTTGATTGTTGCTGAGGCCTTGCCGTATTTAAAAAGCTCCTCGCCGGCGTTGTAGGTGATGTTTCCACCGCCCATGCCGTAGTTCCAGCCGCCAGTTGTGGCGTTGTACCACGAGCGACCAGCAGCCAAAGTGACGGCGGAGCCATCAGCCCAGTCCAGATACGGAGCGCCGCCGTCGACCAAATAGCCGCCGATACTGTTGCTCCAGGTCGGGGCGCCAGCACCACCGGATTTCAGGAAGTATCCGCTTGTGCCGGCCGCGCTGAACGCATAAGCCGAGCCGGTACCATAGGCTACAGCGCCCGCCGTTGGAGTGGCCGAGCCGTTGGTGCCGCCGTTTGCGACTGCCAGCGTCCCGCCAAGAGTCACGGCGCCCGTGGTGGCTGTGGCGGGCGTCAGGCCCGTGGTGCCACCGCTCCAGCTGAGCACGCCCGTGTTGGCCACCGTAAACGATGGGTAGGTGTCCGACACCGAAATACCGGATCCGGACGCCAGGACAACCGTTTGGTCGGGAGCGGTGTTTGTGATCGTGAAGTTCGGGTACGTCCCGGTCGCAGAAATCCCCGTTCCGCTGGTCAGCACCACAGTCTGGTCCGGCGCCGTGTTTGTGAATGTGATGTTTCCCGTTGCGCCCGACACGCCGATGCCCGTTCCGGCAATCGCCGACAGCACGCCAGCGTTGGAAATCGTCACCGCTGCCGAGCCGTCATACGACGTTCCGCTCAGGCCGGTGCCGATGGTCAGCACGTAGGGATTGGCCGCCGTGACCGTGGCTGAGCCGCCCAGGGCAATCGACGAGCCGTTGATCGTCAGCGCCCCGTTGCCCGGCAGATCGGTGTTTGCAATGGCGCGGAACACCGGGTCCGCGTCCGGGCCGCTCACAGGGCCAGCAAAAAACAGCTCAGCGGCCACCGGGGCCACAATCAGCGTTGATCCCCATGTCGGCGCGCCGGTGCCACCAGATACTAGCACCTGGCCAACACCGCCAGCAGGGCTGACATAGAGCCCGTCCGCGCCGGACCAGATTACGGCGCCTGGGTTCATCACCAGGGAGCGAGCCGTGCCGCCGTTGCTCAGGCCCAAGATGCCGTCCACCTCAGCGTCAAGCGCCAGATTCACGGCCGGGTGTTGGTGGTCGGAACGGGAAATCGTCAGAGCGGTACCGGCTGCGCCCGAGTTCGAACCAGCCAGCGGGGTGCCGCCGTAACTCACAGCCAGCGTCACGTTCGACGAAAGCGCACCGCCACCGGTCAGGCCGTTGCCCGCGATTACTTGGCGGCTGGTTGGCACGTAGCCAGAAATCGACAGCGGCACCGAGGTCGCGGCCGTCACCCGGCCTGTGGCGTCCACGGTGAACTGCGGCACGTTTGAGGCGTCGCCGTACACGCCAGGCGTCACGCCCGTCGCGGCCAGCTGTGAGGTGCCAACGCCGCCAGCAGCGATCGACAGGGTCACATTCGAGGACAGTGCCCCACCGCCTGTAAGCCCTGTGCCAGCAATCACCTGGCGCGATGTGGGCACACCGGCCACCTGCAGCAGGTCGCCGGCCCGGATCTTGTACGTGATGCCTTGATAAACACCGACCAGCAACGTGTCCTCAGACGTCGTCGCCGGAACGGGAAGGTTTGCAATGCTGACGGGGATCAGGTTTGATGGGACTTGAGCCATTTTTGTGCTTTCAGTCGATCACGAACAGGAACTGCCCGGTATCGGTGATGATGAATTGCGTGCCATCTGGCGTGATCAGTCCAGAAGGGTTGGTGTTGATCGGCGTGTCGGGGCGCACAAACGGCAGCACAACTTGGTCCTCGGGCTTGGCGGCCAGGCGATACGGGTCGTAATCGTCCGTGTCCACATCGCAGACCATCAGCGCCGGGAAATTCGGATCCGGATGCAGCTCGGCGAGCTTGAACTTGCGCGAGCAGCGGCCACAAATGCCGATGCCGTAGGTCGATTCGCCGGTTGGATCAATGAAGCGTGGCATGGCTTACTTCGTGTAGGCACCGATGCCTGGATTGATAAACGTCGGCGACCCGTCGTTGTCCCCATCCCACGCCGCCTGGCGAGCTGCGATCCACTTCTGCTCCAGCACCGTGACCAGATTTGGATCAACGGTCGGGGTTTCGGCGCCAACACGTGCGGACAAGCCAGCAGTGATGGCCTCAAGCCAGCGCTGCGGCACCTCGACGTCCTGCTGCAGGTTCTTGGTGTCCATGATGTGGCGATGGCGCCACACAATCAGCTGCTGGTGCTCTGCCGCGGCGTTCGGCGATGGCCAGAGGTTCATCACCGGACGGGGCAGGTCGCGCTGAAACCAGTAGGTCAGCGGGCGGCCCAGGAACACCTTGTTGCTCTGAGCCACGTAGGTGTCGCGGTTCAGAACGCCCATGGGGATTTCCTGCGGCAGCGTGCCCAGGTAGACCTGCTCCATCAGCATGGCCGAGGTGCTGGTGATTCGAAAAAACGTGCCCGACCGCGCGGGCAAAATGTCCGTCCAGGTCCATTCGCCAGAGGTGGCATCCGTGGTTTGCGTGCCGACAGTGACCCAAACCAATCCGTCCTCGGAGGTCTGAAACGTCAGATCAACAGAGGCGCCAAGCCATTTCACGCCAACAGTGTTCACTGTGCCTCCAACGCCAACGGTGTAGCTGGTCGGCAGGGCAACCGTCTCGCCGGTCAGCTCCTGCACGGTGCGCAGGTTGGCGTTCAAAACCTCAACGGTGCCGTTGTCCAGCGTGACAACAGGCTGGCCCTCGTAAAACGGGTAAATCTGGCGCTCAATGCACCAGCTGGGGGTCTTGGTGTTGGCCAGCTCGGAGAGCAGCAGGTACAGAGATTCCAGCGCGTAGCTTTGCATCTCGGCCGTGATGGCCTGGGCGGGCATACGGCAGCGCCGGAAGGCGTGATCGACGACCTTCAGGGCGTTGAATGTTGTGCTGCTGATGCTGCCGGAAAAGGCCATGCTAACTCCGTGTGTGGTCGTCAGACGGCCGCCGATTCAGCGCGCCCTTGGGGGTTGTGGAATTGTAGAGCAAGCGAACAGGGGCGGCAATTGCCACCCCTGTCACGCTCAACGCTTGGCAGCCTTGCGACCCTCGGACATGGCAATGGCCACGGCCTGTTTGCGGCTGGTGACCTCGGGGCCCTTCTTGCTGCCAGAGTGCAGGGTGCCGGCCTTGAACTCGCCCATGACCTTGCCGACCTTCGCTTGACTGACCTTGCCGCCGGTTTTCATGCCGCCGATCATTGGCTCGGCCGGCGCCACAGGAACGGAACGACGAGCTGGAGCTTCCACCTTGCGGCTGGTCATCATGGCCTCGCGGCGCATGGTCGGCGTGGCCGCCATCTCGCGCTTGTCCATGGCCTCCATCCGAGGCATCTTGGCCTGGCCACCCTTGGCCAGCTTCAAAGTTGGCAGATCAGGCGCCACAGGCTTGGAGCCTTTGATGCCAGGGTTCTTGTTGCCTTCGACACCAAGTTTCCCGCTTGATTTGACCATCGCCAGGGCAAAGCCAGGAGCTTTCACCGCGCCGCCGTTGGCGTACTTGGCAGGGCCACCCTTGCACAGACCAACCGTCTTGCCGGCAGAAGAGAAGTCAAATTCTTTGACGTATTTCAGCGTTTTGCCCATCTTGCTCTCCAATCAGTCGTGTGCGTCGGAGCCGCGACGGCCGCCGACAAAAGAGTCGATCTTGCGCTCGATCCTGTCGAAACGATCAATTAACTGTTGCATGTCCGCGCGGAACTCGGCGCGTGTGATGTGGTCCCGAGCAACTTCCTCGCGAGTTTTGTTCAGAAGAATGCTGAGTCGATCGAGCTCGTCGAACTTCCCTTTCAGCAAAAACCCCATCACGGCCACGATTGCACTCAGGACAATATTCCAGACCATCATTTCCATGTACTGCTCCGGAAATGGTCAGGTATATGCGACGTTCACCGTCCCCGCAGCAACCACCACCAGGCCGTTGTTTGCGGCCAGACCGTGACTGGCCCACGTGGCGATTTCGCCCACGGCCATGGTCTTTGTGTAGAGGATGGTGCCACTGGCAGCCGATGCGCTGTCGTAGACCGTCACGGCGCCCGCAACGATGCAGGTCACAGAAAACAGTCCAGCGGGTGTGGCTTTGATCACAGCGGTTGTCGCTGCGACCGGAAGATAGCCTAGTTTGTCGGTCATCATGAGTTGATCTCCTGGTTTGGTTGAAGCCCCGCGCAAAGACGGGGTGCGTCACAACGCAGGGAATCAGCTCAGAGCTGCGCCGACGGCAGTCACCCAAGCAGTGCCGGTGTTGATCACCAGGCAGTACTCGTTGTTGCCAGCGCCATTGTCGGAGATGATGTAGCAGGTGCCGGCGGCCACAGCGGCCACGGCAGGCAGGTTGGCGGTCGTGACAACGGGGTACGAGAAGCCGGCTTGGGAGGCAACGGGGCCAGAGAAGGTAGTGGTCATGATTTTTCCTCACATGCGAGTTTTGCGCAGCCGTCTGCATGTCGTCGGCCAGGGCGGGCCGTCTGCTGCGCTGGTTGAAGGTGCCCAGAAAAGCCCCCGCCGGGTGGCAGGGGCTTCACTTGGTGCCTTCGGGAATCCTGGACGGATCCCCGTTTTACTTACACACCAGCAGTGCCGAACACGGCGCGCGGGTCGGTCCAGCCCAGAGCGTAACGCTCGGTGGCCTTGTAGCGCATGGAGTCAGTTTCAAAATCCCCCTCCATCGACTTTTCCAGACCACGGCGCATCATCAACTTCAGACCTTCGGGAGCGTCGGTCTGAACCCACCAGGCGGTGGTCGAGGTGATACGCGACATGTTGGCTTGGCCATCGGCCAGCAAACCCATCGATTTCACCGGGTTGATGTCGTTGTCGGCGGTGCCGGTGCGCAGCACAGACTTCAGCAGCACCTCAGCCTGGAACACGTTGGAAGGACCAGCAACGATCTTCTTGGGTGTCAGACGAATGCGCTTGCCGTTGTTGTCCACGGCATTGCGGATCTGGATCAGCATCTGCTCAAGGGACGTCTGCGACAGGGCGGCGGCGGTGGCCAGCTGGTTGCTGAACGTGCCGCTGACGATGGGGTGAGCCGTGGAAACCAGGGACACGCCGTCACCGCCTGCATACGCGCTGTTGAAGGCGCGGTTCAGGATGTTGGCTGCCAGGGTTTCTTTGGTCTCAATCAGGGACTGCGCCAGGTGCTTGGCGTAGGTCTGACCGATACGGATGTGGTCACCGTCCTCGACCAGCACTTTGGTCAGGGCGAAGGCCAGGCCGTACACCTTGTAGAGGTAGCGCTGCATGAACAGCGTACCGCCGGACTGGTAAGTCACGGCCATGCCGTCAGGCAGCTCGGGCGCAGCACCGAAGCCGTACAGGACGGGTTCTTCGTGGTAGTTGCGCGGGATGCCTTTTTGCTCGCGGAAGACTTGTTTCCACTCGTCGGCACGCTGCTCATAAACGCCGTCGAACACTTCGTTCAGGATCGGCTCAACAACGGAACGGAAGTCCGTACTACGCATTGGGGTTGCCATGTTTCAGCCCTCCTTAGATGCTGTTGACGGCAGCCTTGTAGGCGTGCTCGTTGATACGAACAGTGGCCACAACGTAAGCGTCGGTCAGCGAGTCGTTGATGTTGCCAGCAAAACCGGTGATCTGGAACTGGCCAGAGGTGGTTTGGATGGCGGTGAGGTAGGTGTTGCTCAGACCGGTTTGGGTCGAGCCACCAGGAGAGGCAACAGTCCAGTCGCACTCTTCGCCGACAGCCGTTTGCACGGTGGTGCCTGCAGAGGGGTTGTTGTACTGCACATCGAACAGCGTCTCGGGGTCGTCGTAGACCCAGGCGATGATGTTCGTGCCGGTTGCACCGCTCGGCCAGAAGGGGCTGATGGTGGGACGGCCTTGAGCGTCATTGTACTGGCAGCCGGCGAAGACACCCAAAAGGGTAATGCCGTCGGTGGTGCCAGAGCGGGTACCGTCAGAGGTGCCCAGCTGAACAACACCAGCGTCCGTCAGCTTCACGGGGTCGCCCGAGAAGATGTTGGCGGCGTAGGTGCTCGCGATGGTGTAGGCTTTCGGGCGGATTTGACCACTGTTGTGGTACGAAGCACGGAAGCCAAAGGGTGCGCTAGTCGAAGACATTTGCTTTTCCTTTGATTGGTTGAATTGACGTCAGGTCAGGTCAGCTCAAACTGAGCCGACCGTTTTTGTCCAATTTCCGTCATGCCATCACCGGCGTCCATGCGTGACCCAGATGCGCGTGCTTGTTGCTCCATGAACTCAGCCGTGTCGGTCAGCTTTTCCTCTTCGCGCATCGGCGCGTCGTGGTGAGCTTCCTGCATGTAGCGTTCGTACAGGCTGATGGGGAGCTTGAAAGCGAGCATTTCATTGACGCCGATAAAGCCCTGGTACTCACCGGTTTTAATGGTGACGTACTCCCAGCCAGGCACGTCGCTTGGCTTTAAAGGCTCGTAACCCAGACGCATGCGCATGTGGATGGAGTCACGGGGGTTTGCAGTGGTCAGCCAGCAGCAATGCCAGCCGTCGAGTTTTGGCAAGTCCGGAAGTGAGGACTGGTGGAACTGCTGTCGGAACATTTCAACCCGCTCATCGTCGGACAGGGCGCGCGATTCGGATGCGGCGCGATCTTGCATCGCACGGCTTTCGCGGTTGTCACCAGCAGATTTCTTCAGGCGTTCGTCAGACATTTCTCGCTCCTTTCAGCGATTGGGAAAAATTATATGTGGGATTTCAAAAAACACAACGCAATTTAAGCGCGGTTGTTTTTGTCGTATTCGGAGTAGCGTTTCACGTACTTCATGCGAAGCACGGGATCGTCCCAGACGCCAGCGTCGATCAGTGCCTGCTTGCGCTCGGGGCTGATGTACACCTCGGTGCGTGTGCTGGTGGGCGCGTGCTCGCGGCCAGAGCCGACTGCAGGGCCGCCGCGCGGGGTTCGGGTTGGCTGCTGCTGCGACTGCTGGCGCTGGGGCTCGCGGCCGGTACCTGCGGCGTTGAAACGCTCAGGCAGGCGACGGGCGGCGCGATCGCGCAGCTCGTCCCAGTACTCCTCGGTGTCGGGTCGGAAGCCCTCGCGATGCAAAGCACCGTCGATGGCCAGCACGATGGCGCTGTCCTCGTCGTTGCCCTTGATGTCGTACCAGGGATTTTCAGCCATGAACTCTTTGACGTAGTGCGCCGTCATGTTGTCCAGGCCTTCCGGCTGCTGGGCCGGGCGTTGCTGGGCCGCCTGCTGTTTGGCAAACGTCAGCTGCTGGGCTTTTTGCATGGCCTGGTCGCGGTAGCGCATGGCCTGCGTGACGTCGTCACCGTTGCCGGCGGCCACAGCCTTGGCGATCACGCGCTCAGCCATCTCAGCCTCGTTGCGCGCCTGGGCGATCTGAGCGTCAAAGCTGGACAGACTGGCTTGGTGGGTGTGCTGCTCCACGCTGCCGAGGCGGCGCTCCAGATCGTCGTTGCGCTGGCGCAGGAAGTTCAGCTCCAGTTTGTCGCGGCTGATCGCCTGCTCGCGGCGCTCCTTGCGCTCGGCCTTTTCCTTGCGGCGGCGCTCGCGGATCGCCTCGCGCTCGGCGTCGTTGCCGTCGTGGTTGTCGCCGTCGTCGTCGTTGCCATTCAGGCGCGCGTCGTCTTTGTTGCCGCCGTCATCATTGGGCGGGGTCTCAACGATGACCAGCTCTTCCGGGTTGCCCTGGTTGCCGCTGTTGTCGTCGTCGTTTTCGGTGAGTGCGGGCATATTGTGCTCCTGTGATGGTTATTGGCAGGCCTCGCAGTTGCCTTCGCCGGAGAGGTCGCAGGCTTTGCCGAGAGGGAAGTCGTCGTCGTGAGCGGCCTGGGCGGCCAGCTTGGAGCGCAGCTCGTAGCCCATGAGGGGCCAGAGTTCGTGCTTGGCGTTCTCGATGGCGACGGCCTCGCCGATGGCAGGGTCGTCGTTCAGCGGAGACACGGACGCGGACGGGCGGCCAGTGACAGCGAAGCCGTTGCGCGTGGTCAGCACAGCCCAGCGCAGGACTTGGCCGGTTTTCGATACGTGCTTGACGATTTCGATGTCAACGATGTTGGCGTCGAGTTCGGCAGGTGTGATGCGGGGTGCCGTGCTCATTCCACAATCTCCCAGTCTTCGGCCAGCATGTCGGTCTGGCTGGCAAGCCAGCCCATCAGAATTTCGCCAGTGGCGGTTTTCATCGTGATGCAGGGCAGCACTGGTGCAGCACCCCCAAGCGAACGGGCGAAGTCGGCGTTGTTCTCCGACCAGAAGCCACCGGCTGGCACAATACGGATGCTGGCGGTATGACCCGACAGCGACAGCCACATGCCTTTGCCATTCCAGCCAGCGCGGGCGACCTTGTGGCCAGCCTTCAGCGCCTCGATGGCCAGGCCAAACGTCAAGCCGTCGGTCGGGCGGTATGCGCGGTTGAACACCTCGGCGGGCGACCAGGACACATAACCGGCGTACAGGTCCGTGTTGCCTTTGCCGCCATCCAAGTACTCGACCAAAAAGCCCTCATCCGCGCCGTTTTCGTCGGTGGGAAGTTGCCAGCCACGGAAGTCGTTGTATTCCTGGCGGGTCATCGGCTTGGCGTTGATGAGCTTCACTCCAATGTGCTGTTTCATGGCGGCCCCTCAGATGAACGCACGGATGGCCAGCGGGTCGCCGGTCACCTGGCCGATGATGTCCAGATCGTTGAAGATCACGAACAAAGCCGACTCGCCGTTGGCCAGCGGCACCTCCCAGCGGTCGCCGCCGTATTTGGGCACGCGAACGTAATCGCCCGGGCTGCACCAGCTGCCCTCGGGCCAGGAGTCCATGGTGTTTCTGTTCTTGAACGCAAGCGCGCCAACAGAGACAACGCGAGCAACTTGCGTGTTCCATTTCTCGGTGTCTCGGGAACCGTTGTCGATGATGATGCCCGAGGCGGTCTTGGTCTTGGGGGTGCGAATCTGCACCAGAACCCGACTGCCAAACGGGATGATGCCTGGCGAGGCTTCCGGAAAGGCCTCCCGCATCGCGTCAATCAGCACTTCAGCTGTCATCTTCTGCTCCTTTCAGCAGGTGTACGGCGGCCACAGCGGCCGCCATCAAAAAATCGTCACAGACCTGTGCAAATCACAGGTCTCGGTCGCCGTTTCGCTCGTCGTCCAGAAGGGCAAGCAGGGCTCCGATGGCCGCTTCGTATCCAGCGACCATGCCCACTCGGTATCCGTACTCGAAAGCGTCGCGATCGACCGGGCGCTTGAGGGCTTCAAGCGCAAATGCCTGCTGCTCGGTCTTGAGCCGAGCAAGCAGGCGGTCCTCGACGGCCATCAGGCAGGCGTCTTGGACTGTGCCGGGGCGGACGGCAGGGTCTGGCCGGTCACGGGCTGGCCAGCGGCCATGCGGTGGTGCTGTTTCACCAGCGCGCCGGTCATCGGCACGGTGCCTTGGGTGGGTTTATCGCTCATGGTGGGCTCCTTTGAAAATTAACGTGCGCCCGGGTTGATCCCGGTACCAGTGGAAACTGCGATTTTCTCGCCAGACGCGATCTCGGCCGCGGCCAATCGCATGGCTGTGGCGTTGTCGGCTGTGTTCATCTCGACGCGAGCCTGAATCTCCGCGGAAGTGCGGTCCGTCTCGGCCTGCTGGCGCATCATTTCGCGTTGCGTGTCGGCTTGCTCGGATGCAGCCTTGGCGGCCATGTCGGCCTGCTTGAGCTGCAGATCGGCCTGCTTGAGCTGCGCATCCTGCTGCAGCTTTTGCGTGTCCAGCTGCAAGCGGGCCTGATCTGTCTGCGAACGCTGCTGCAGCGCCTGGCCCTGAATTTGCGCGTTGAGTTGCGCAATCTGCATGCTGTTGTCCGGCGGCATCGGTGGCTGCGGCTTGAACTGCTGCGCCATCTCGTCAATCTTGGCCAGCTCTTGCGAGAACTGCGCCAGTTGCTGCTCGATGATCTGCTGCACCTTGACGATCACGCGCACCTGCTGCTGAGCATCGTCCGTGATCAGATGCTCGCGTTCTGCGCGCTGCACGGCCTCGTGAGCCTGCGTCAGGTAGAAGTTCAGCAAGTGATCGCGCAGGTGCTGCGCCATCGGGTACAGGTAGGTTTTCACCACAGCCGGGTTCATGCCAAACACCGGAGACTTCAAAAACGCCAGGTGCGTCTGGATGTGCGCCACATGGTCCTGCTTGGGAACAACGTAGACCGGGCGACCCATCGAGGCGGCCACGTTCTCGCTGACTGGGTCAACATCATCTTTGCCAGGCTGAGGCTGCAGCACGTCGTCCGGGCTGAGCTTCAGGTTCCGGATGAACATTTCCTCGACCTTGCGCATGTCGTACATCTGCGGCAAGACGGCGGCTCGGGCCTGCACGGCCTGGACCTGGGCAAAGCGCTGGGCCTCGCTGAATATGGCCGGGTCACTGACGGGAACAACGTCCAGCGGGCCATCGAAGTCCTCTGGCCTAACATCCAGGCCGGACTCGTTGGCATCAATGTCCTCGTCGGTCAGGTATGCGCTGTTGATACGGTGCAGGATCTGAAACACGCGCGCCATTGAGTTGTGCAGGCGCGCATGGATGGAACTGAACACCACCATGCCCTGCTCAATCAATGCCAGGGTCGTGCCCACCGGGGCGTTGGGGTTCTGGTCGGACAGCTTCTCAAACGAGGTCTGCACCACGCCCTTGCCGGCGTCAACGATGAAGCCGAGCAGCTGGAACAGCGTAGCGCTCGGTCCGTTGAACGGCAGAGGCATGGCCAGCTTGCGAATATCGTCGACCAAGGCGCCACCCTCGATTTCGACAACCTCGGTCGGCTGAACGTTGATGGTCTGCCCGCCAGGCCCGCCCTTGAGCTTGATCATGGTCGGGATGTTCTGGATGTGGGCCGAGTCCAGCAGCGCGCGCAGGGCGCCGGTGGCTGCGCCGGACAGGCCGCCAATCATGTGCGTGAGGCCAATCGGGTAGGCGCCGCGCCAAGGCACAAACGGGAACTCGACAATCCAGTCCAGCTCCTTGCGGCGGTCGTCCTCGGGCTCCCAGTTGCGATACAGCGCCAGCGCTTTGCGCGTGGACTTGTCGATGCTGATGATGTACGGCTCAACGCCGTCGCCGAAGTCCAGGTGCGTGTAGATCTCGAAGATGGTGCGAAGGCCGTCCTCGTTGTAGCTGGTGTCCTCTCGGCCCTCGATTTTGTCGTTGGCCACGGTGGCGCGGCTGAACTCGACCTGATCGGGGGAGCCAATGTCCACCTCAGCGTACATGCCGGCCTTCATGCGACGCGTGAACTCAGCCTTCGTCACGTACTGAACGTGCGTCTTGCGCTCGGCTGAGTAGAAGTTGGTGGCCGCAAACGGCAGGTAAATGTCGTCGATGGCAATGAACTCGGCCGTTGGGCGCTTCCACTGCGGGGACCACATGAGCTTCAAGTACTGGCCACCACCCAAGGGCAGTTGTGTCGAGAGCTGCTCAAGCTCGCCGCGCAGCTCGGGCATCTGCTCTGTGGCCTGCCAGTTCATGAAGTCGGCCTTGCGGCGTGCTTTTTCCAGCTTCTCGGGCTCGACCTCGCCCAGAATCTTGGACTTGACCGGACCAGAAGGCGGGAAAACTTCCTTCATAAAGCGGGCCGAGAAGTCCACGCAGGCCTCGACTAGCATCGGGTGCACGACCTTGTTGGCGCCGGTGAACTGCGCGCCGCCTGGGGCATCGTCGCCCAGGCCGGTGCGGCGCAGGCCCTCCTCGTAGAGCTTGTCGCGCTTCTTGCGGGCGTCCTTGTCGCGCTCGATCTTGTCGAGCAGATCGACCACAGCGTCCGACAGCATGCTGCGATCGACCTCGTCAACGATGTTGGCGAAGTGGGCTTTTTTGTCGGCCGCATCCTGCTCGTTTTTCAAGCGGATGACCGCGCCGCCGTCCTCGGTGTCCTCGACTTCGAGCTCGTCCTCGTCTGGCAGAGAAACGGTCTCGCCGCGTTGCTCGTCGTCGCCGGGGTTCTCGTCTTCGCCGTTGTTCAGAAGTTGGTCAGCCATGTCTGTCAGCCTGCATTAAGTGCGTTGAGTTCACCAACGATGGCGTCGATTCTATCCGGGTCAAAGTCGCCTGTGGGGGAATTTGCAACTAGGCCGCCATCAGCGTAAGCCGGCGCATCACCCGCTTGGCCACCGTCAGAGAACTTGTAGGCCGACATGGGGTTTTGCATTGCGTCGCTGTTGTAGATGTTGGACCCGACTAGGCCGCCACCGACTAGGCCTCCAGCGGCGAAGCCTTCATCCTTAGCGCCGGGCTTCAGGCCGAGGCCCTCGAACGCCCCGCGAGTTTCATTCCACCAGGAAGGATCGCCACGCATGACGTTCAAAAACCAATCTCGATTTGGTGCAGATGGATCGCCGCCTGTGATTTGCTTTAAAGCATCGTCAAATTCTTGCGTTGTGAGGAGGCGCTTGTCTGGGAGTTGAACCAGGCCAGTGTTTTGCAAATCCCCAATTCGTCCCCAGTTCCCCGACCGCACAAAATCCTGCACGGCAGGCAAGTACTCTTCCTTGGGTGCACGGTTGGCCTTGCCTTTGATTTGGACGATTTCGGGTGTGCTGATTTCACGAGCGTATTGCTGGGCCTCTTCAATCGTTGGAAAGCCAGTGCCTTTGTTGTTGACGATAAAGCGTTTTTGTCCACGGAACTCACCTTCGCTAATTGATGGGTTCTCAACGCCAGGCTTCACCTCAATCGTCACATGCGGCTGCCCCTTCTTGTCGCGCAGGCTGTAAATCCGGCTGCGGCCCTCGACCACGTCCGGGCAGTAGCCGCCAACGCAATGGCCCATGGTCTCGCCCTCGTACTTGAGGGCGTCCTCCAGGGCCTTGATCGACTCGTCCATCTCGACGTTTTTCTTGCGGTTGAAGTCCGTCATGGTGCGCTGCACGAACTCGTTGAACTCGCGGGTGCCTTCCTCCAGGCCTTCATCGAAAGCCATGTCCTCGGCAACTTCGCGGCCCATTTGCTGATTGAAATCCGGTGGCAAATCCATCTCTTGTTTTTCTACGCTGACTTTGCGGCCTGTTTCTTTTGGTTGGCGCAGCTCCACCCACTTGAAGCCCTGCTCGGGGTACTCCTTGAACACGTGCGTGGCTGGGTTCATGGCGCGTGCGGCGTCGGCCTCTGCCTTCTGGGCGGCGCGCCAAGCGTTGATATCCGAAACCCGCTGAACAGCCTGTGGAACGGTGACCTTGTCCAGGTCCTGGTACTTCCAGCGCAGGTTCTCGGGCAAGCCGGATGCGGGGTTGATGGCGTTCTTAAGCTCGTCGACCAGGTGCTCGAAGTCAAGCTCCCGGCGAACCTCGACGGGGTAAGCGCCGTAGGTCATGGTTTCGGGTGGCACCTTTTTGATCCACGGGTTTTCCTCAATTTGCTGTCGATAAGGTGTATCGCCCATGAACCGTAAACGCTCACTTGCAGGCAGGTTTTGAATTGCCTCATCGGCCAACTGCTCCCAGCCTTGGCCATAAGGTGTTTGCGACATTCCGCCAGCGGGGAAACCGGCTGCTTTTCGCCGAGGCTCCAAAGTTTCAGGTATCCACTCAGTCACACGCTCCAGGCTTTCCGCGCCTTCAGGAATGTGAGTAACGCCACGATCAGCCAAAGCTCGCAAAGGGTCCTCTGGCGTGGCCATCTCGTTGCGGATGTACTTGCCCAGCTTGGACTCAAGCCAGCGGTTCATGGCCACTTCAGGCTCAAGACGCGCACGCTCTCTTGCAAAAACAGCAGGGTCCATTGCGACACCAGCCTCGACATTCTGCGCGTAAGCCGCATCAAGGTCACGCAGTCGACTGGCTGGGTCTTGGCCAATAACTCGCGTCTTCATCGGCTCGATCGCCCGCTCCACGCTCCCCGCCAGCCAGTTGCCGCCCTTGGGCTTCACAACGTGCACGGGCGAACCGGCCAGCGCAAAATCCCGACCAGCGCGGCTGACCGCCGACGGCAGCGCAGCGATGGCACGCAGTGGGGAGCCGGGCCCGGTGTAGAACCCGCCGCCAAGTGTTCCCAGTTCGGTCGCGGCGCGGCCAATTGGCGTCTGGCTCACGCCGCGCAACGGCAGGCGAGCTTCGACGTCCCGACTTGTCGGTAGCACGGTTTTCTCGGATAGGCCTGGCAGCATGCGCACCAGGGACTCGATATCGCCAGGAGCGCCCAACACGCCAGAGGCCACGCCACGCAGCAGCGCCAGCGGAGCGTCGGCCGAGGCGGCGCGGTCGTTGAGAGCAGCGCGGCGGCGCCCAGCGGATCGGTAGCCGATGAACGGCTGGTTCAGATCATCGGCCACAAGAGCACTCCTTGACGTGGTTGAGGGGGCTGCGGACTGCGCCGCCTTTTGCTTTGTTGACCCAAGGCACGCCAGCCTGTTGCTCGCGTGCCGATCGCTCGGCGGCGGCCTGCACAAGGTCCTCCAGCTCGCGCTGCGATTGCGCGCGCCGAGCCATCTCAATGCCAAGCGCGTTGTTGTGCATGTCCTGACGATAGTCGGCGGGCATCTCGCCCCGGCCAAGCAACATCATCAGGGCGCGCAGCGGGGATGTGGAGTACTCGTGCGCTTTGCCAGCAAACTCTGCAACGGTCGGCCCGTACTTTCTGGCCATGGTGCCCGCAGCAAGCATGTGGCGGGCAGCGTCTTGCTGGTCATCTTGGCCAAGCTGGCCCGGGTACATCTCGCGGGCGATCGAGCGCGCGTAGGGCGAAACGGAAAAAATGGACGGAGCGTCAGACGGCATAGGGATTCACCCTCTCTTTACGACGATGGTTTTGATCTTCATCAACGTCGCGTGCTCGTGGCATCTCCAGCAGGCCGTCGTTTTTCAAATAGATTATCGCTTGAGTGAACGTATCCACAAAATCGTCGTGCTCAGCGACGGGGAACTTGGCGACCTGTTTGAGGAACCCATCAGCCCAGCTTACAGGTTGCCCAGGGTTCTTGGCGGACTCCGGGATCCAGATCAGCCCCAGCTCAAGAACCGGTGCGGCCTGGTGGGCGCGGGATACTTTGTCGGCGTTTCCAGGGTTGTAGCCGATCGCCGGAACCCGCGCAAGCCGCAGGTCCTGCAGCAGCGACTGCCCGCTGGCCTTGGCCTCCACCAGCAGCCGGTCCGGGCGCCTGCCTTTGGTGGGCATTCCCGCCTTGGCCGAGCTGTCGGCGCCGTACTCGCTCGTCCAGTCCTTGATCACCCGTTTTCGCAGGTCCGGGTAGCCAAGGTGCTCGTCCCAGGCGTCCAGCAGCATGACCTGGCGCTGGCCGCGGTGCGAGAACACGCCCCAGACCGTGCAGGCCGTCGGGTCGCCGGTCGTCCGCTCGGTGAACGCGCAGTCGTAGCTCTGCAGGATGTACTCGAATGGCGGCAGGCGCTGGGCCATGGGCCAAAGCTGGAAGTGCTTTGTGGCCAGGATGCCGCCCTCGGCAGGCGACGGGTCCTGTTGGAGCTGGCCGGACGCGCCGTAGGTGCCCAGCAATTGCTTGAGCTTCGTGATCTCGGCCTCGCCGAAGCGGTCCGGGCAGATTAACTGGCCCTTTTCAGTGCGCGGATCGTAGGGGCCAAGGATCGTGCGGCGGCTCTTGCCGTCCCACTCGGCCGGAATGCAGATGTGCTCCCAGCCGCCTATGTCGTTCAGGATGTGTCCGCTGATGTCCTTCTCGTGCAGGCGCTGCATCACGGTGACCATGGCGTCGGTCTTGGGGTTGTTCAGTCGGGTTGACCAGACCTGGTCAAACCAGTCAAGCGCGGTCTCGCGCATGGCCTCCGACTGCGCATCCTGAGCGCCGTGCGGGTCGTCCAGGATCAGACGTGAGCCGCCCTCACCCGTGGCGGTACCGCCCACGGAGGTGGCCAGCCGATAGCCGGTCTTGTTGTTCTCGAAGCGCTGCTTGGCGTTTTGATCGCCGGAGAGCGCAAAGAGGTGACCCCAGCGCTCCTGGTACCAGGGCGACTGCACCAGGCGGCGAGCTTTGAGGTTGTCCCGGATGGACAGCGTGCCGGAGTAAGAGGCGGCGAGGAACTTCTGCTCAGGAGACGCGATCCATTCCCAGCAGCACCAGGCCACCGAAACGATGGTGGACTTGGAGTGGCGCGGCGGAATGTTGATGAGCAAGCGGTGGATCTCGCCGGCGCTCACCGCCTCCAGGTGCTCGCAGATGGCCTCGATGTGCCAGCTGGGCACGAATGGCACGCCGGGCTCCATCACGTGCCATGCCTGCTGCACGAACTCGTACAGGCTGGCGCTAGCGCGGCGGCGGGCCTGCTCCTTCTCGATCAGGTCCAGCATGATGGCGGGGCTTACTGCGGCCACAGCTCACCTCGTTCGAGCTTGTCGCGCTGGTCCATGGCGTTGTGCAGCATCACGCGCTCGTCGATCTCGTCTGGTTGAGGATGGCACCAACACACGCAGCTTGGCTCATGTTCGCGCCAATCGTTGATCGGGACAATGTGCCAGCGCTCCATCTCCTGGTCGCGTGGGTGCTGCACCGTGGCGCTCATCCTTTAGCGATGGCTTCCTGAAGCAGACGCACGGCGTCGAGCTGGGCGTTCACGATTTTTGTGTCAGCGTGGCCACTCTCGGCCATGGCCATGCCCTGGGCGGTGCACTGATCGCCAAAGGCGTCCAGCAGCGCCAGGATCCGCGCGCGCTCGTAGGAGGCCATGACCTCGCCGTGAGCGACAACCAAGTCCTCGGGGTACAGCGCCTGGAAGCGGCCGTCGTGGTCCAGCAGCGCAGGCAGCGGGGACTCGGGAAGGGTGGGTTTTGTGGTGGTCATTCTTCGGATCCTTTGGATTTCAGCAGCAGGGCCTGCATCTGCGCCAACTCGGCGTCATTGAGGCCTTTGAGGTCAACGCTGGACACGGCGATTGCGCCGCCGTCTTTGCCGGTGTGCTCGTTCTTCACGGTCTCGGACCACTTCATCTGGGTTTTCGACCACCAGATCATGGCCGTGGTGTCGCCGGACGTTGCCTTTTGGAAAAGCGTGCGGCCGACCTGGCTGTTGGCCTTAGCCTTGCCGCTGATCAGCTCGTCGGCAAAGTGTTTGGTCAGGGTATCCACGCTGATGCCCTTGCGCACCAGCACAGCGATCTGGTCCAGAGGCAGGCCGTAGCCCGACAAGGCCTCCACCTGCTTGCGCTCAGTCTCCAGGGGCTCAAATGCGGGGCGGCCAGCGCCAGGCTGCGCGCCGCCACCGTTCGGGTAGCGGGCACCACCTCGCTTTTTTACAACGGGTTTTTCTTCATTGGCCTGTTTTTTGCTTGACATTCTTCACCTCCGCAAACGTTTTTCCAGAGGCTTCATGGACAGCCTCATGCCCCGTGAACTCCTGCCAGCGGGTGACGATCACGTCGCAGTATTTTGGGTCTAACTCCATCAGGCGCGCAACCCGGCCGTTCTTCTCGGCGGCGATCAACGTGGTGCCGGAGCCGCCGAACGAGTCCAAAACGACGTCGCCGCCCTTTGTGTTGTTGAGCAGCTGGTACTCAAACAAGGCCACGGGCTTCATGGTCGGGTGCTCGCCGTTGCGGACGGGCTTGTCGAACTCAAGGATGGTGGTCTGCTTACGGTCGGAGGCCCACAGGTGGCCGGAGCCTTCTTTCCATCCGTATAGGCAGGGCTCGTGCTGCCACTGGTAGTCCTGGCGGCCGAGCACCAGGCTGGATTTCTTCCAGATCAGGCACTGGCGCACGGTCCAACCGGCGTCCTTGGCGGCGCCACGGAAGTTGTAGCCCTCGCTGTCGGCGTGCCAGATGTAGAAAACCGCCCCGGCCTTCATGACTGCGTCGGCGGCGGTGTAGGCGTCGCGCAGGAACTGGCGGAACTGATCGTCGCCCATCGAGTCGTTTTTGATGGTCAGCTTTTCCTTGGTGCCGCCCTCGTAGGCCACGTTGTAGGGCGGGTCGGTCAGCCACATGTCCACCGGTTGGCCGTCGCACAGGCGCTCCAGATCTGCGATGCTGGTGCTGTCTCCGCAAAGCAGCCGGTGCTTACCCATGACCCAAACGTCGCCCTGGACGGTCACGGGGTCGACCGGAACGGGTGGTGCGTCGTCCGGGTCGGTCAGGCCCTCGGGCAGCTCCTCGGGCATCAGGGCGTCTATTTCGTCCTGGCTGAAACCGATCAGCTCCACATCGAAGCCTTGGTCCATGAGGTCCTTGAACTCCAGGGCGAGCATCTCGTTGTCCCAGCCGGCGTTCAGGGCGAGCTTGTTGTCGGCGATCACCAGGGCGCGGATCTGGGTGGGCGAGAGGTGCGACAGCCGGATGCAGGGCACCTCAGCCAGCTTGAGCTTGCGTGCGGCCATGACGCGACCGTGGCCAGCGATGATGCCGCCGTCCTTGTCGATGAGCACGGGGTTGGTGAAGCCGAACTCTTTGATGCTTGCAGCGATTTGCGCGACCTGCTCGTCGGAGTGGGTGCGGCTGTTGCGTGCGAAGGGGATGAGCGCCTCGATAGAAACGCGCTCTATTTCTGATTGCTGGTTTTCGCCAGTGTTTTCAGTTTCGGTTTTAGCCTGCTGTTTTTTCATGCGTGCTCCGGTTTGGGTGGGTTGTGAATTATGCAACGCGCCAGCAGCGGGCGCCGCCATCGACGGTTGAGCAGGTGAATTTTTTGCCGGTCTTGTTGGCGTGCCATTGACTGGAGTTACTCAGCGTTTGCGCCTTCATGTTTGGAACAAAAAACGAATCGCCAACCTCCATGTCGGCAAATGGGTACTTCGGTCGAGCGCCGGATCCGGTGTGCTCAGGGATAGGGATGTGCTTTTCAATTTCAAACATGGCTGCTTCCTGTTTTTCACTTGGGCTTTTATTGTTGCTCCAATACAAACTTAACACAACGATTCCCGACTAAAACACTATGCATCTCGTAAAAATCGCCGCACAAGATTGCACCGGTGCGACGCCTCTCCTGCTCTATTGTTTCTTGCGTATGTGTGTGCGTGCACATAATGATCATAGGCGTTTTATCTTGTGCGAGGTTGTGCGGGAGGTAAAAACATCAATGAAATCAAAGGGTTATGTTGATTTAAAAATCTTGTGCGGGGCGAAAAAATCCGGTGCGGCACGGGATGCATCTTGTGCGGTGGGCAAAAATCAGAAGGGCTCTTTATCAGATTCCCAATCGTGACGCAGCCGAATGCCGACGCAAAGGTTCAATCTTGTGCGGGAAGTGGCCTCCGCACAAGATGCATCGGCTCCCGATCCTGTGCGGGAGGCCATCGGTTGGCTGCGTTTGATGCTCGGGAAAGCGGCCGAAAGCTGCCGCCCGAACGACACTTTGGTGCCCGCGTGGTCGCGGCCCTGGGCCTCGCACCACTTCTTCCAGGCCTTAAACAGGTCGTCCCGATCGACCTGGGCGTGCTCACTGATGACGCACAGATCGTCCACAAAGGCCCGGATCGGGCTGGTCTGATCGACCAAGTCGGAGGCCAGCTCGTCGGCTGATTTGGGGCGTTGGAAGTAGCCACGCTGGTTCAGGCGCGCCAGGCCGTCGAGAGCCCACAAAACGATGCCGGGCAGCTCCTTGAGCAGGCGGGCGGTGAGGCCATGGTCCTCTTTACCCAGGAAGCTGGTGTTGAACTTGAAGGGCAAGAACCGGTTGGCCAGTGCGGCCGAGGCGTCCGAGAAGGCGGGCAGCTCGTTGGAGGCCAGGACGAAGCGGATGGCCATCTTGCCGGACCAAGCGGTCATGTTCTTGCGGTCGATCGTGATGGTGTCCTCGCCGGAGATCCGCAGCAGGTTTTCCACAATCGGCTGTTGGTCGGCCCGGCCGGACAGGCGCGCGTCCGAGATCATGGCCAGGCGCTTGCCGATCAGAGGCTGCAGGCCGAACTGCGTGCCGATTGACGCCAGGCTGGGGCTGACCCGGTTGGAGTAGCCTACCAGGGCCTCCAGGATGCGCAGGATCGTGCCCTTGCCGCAGCGCGGGGGGCCGATGAGCATGAACATCTTTTGCTGGCTGGTGTCGTCGGTCAGCAGGTAGCCGAACACCTCGGCCAGGGTGCTGATGGACTCGGGGTCGTCAGGCCAGAGGCTGTGCAGGAATCTGAGCCACTCGGTCGGCTCGCCCGCGCTCGGGTCGTAGTCAAAGTCCAGGGAGGACACGCAAAACAGGCGGTCCGTGGCTGGCATGATGGTCCGCGTCGGGTGGTGCAAAAAGCCGTTTTTGAAGGCCACGATCTCGTGGGCTGGGAAATCCCCCTGCTGCGGGTCGATCCAGACCTGGGGCTCGGGCAGGTCGGCGTAGCAGACCGCGCGCAGGGCGTGGGCCACGTCGTTGACCGTGGAGGTTTTGGGGTTGAAGGCCACGGTCTCGGTGTCACCCGTCTTGGGGTGGGTTTTGAGCGTGGTGCACCCGGCCATGAAGTGGTACAGGCGCTGGTCGATGTAGACCCGGTCCCGGGTGACGTAGCGCGTGGTGTCCCAGCTGTAGAACTCGCCGCGCCAGTGGATGATGCGGCCGCGCTCGGGCAGGGTGTCGTGGAACAGGGATGCGGTTTTCATCGGTGAGGATGAAAAAATCATCGGCTGGTCGGTGGGCGCCTGCGGGATGTCGCTTGGGCCGTCGTCTGGAGGAGAGGGATCGCCAGCGCCGCCAGAGGAGTATTCCGGGGGGCGGGTAAAGGGGTGGGCATATTCTGCAAATGGTTCTGCAGATTCTGCAGAGTGGTTCTGCGGCGCGTCATCCCAGGGGGCGCCCTCGGGGCCGTCGTCACCAGGTGGTGGGGTCTCGGGTTGGGGTGGCTCATCCGGTGAGCCTGCGTTGAGGAAGCACGCCTCCACCGCGATCAGGCCCTCGGCCAGGTGCAGGTCGTTGAAGTCCGTCCCGTTACCCCGGTCCGATGTCCATACGGGGATGGCCACCAGGGCGTTGACCTCCCGGGCGGCCTTGCGGGCGTCGGTCACGCCGGGGTTGCCTTTGGTCTGGAAGTCGTCATCGGCCGCGATGATCATCCGGGCCTCGGGCATGGCTGCGCGGATCTTGCGGGCGACGGGCGCCAGGTTGCCGCTGTTGAAGGCGACGACCACGCAATGGTTGGTGGCCATGCGGATGGAGCAGCAGGTGGCCCAGCCCTCGGCGATCACGACGGTGCCGTTTTTCTCTGGCTTGCCCAGGACGGTGTAGGCACCGCCGGAGGGTGTGCCTTTCAGAAACAGCTTGGTGCCGTCGGACTTGATGCGCTGCAAACCAACCAGGCCGCCAGGGCCGTGGCGCATGGGGACAATCAGCTCGTCGCCAAGCTGCCGGGCGCCTTCGGGGTGGATCTGCTTGCGCTGAATGTAGGGGTGGGTGCTGATGTGCTCTGAGCGGCGCCACATCTCGGCGGTGCGCTGGGCGGCTGCGTCGCGCTCGCGCTGGGCCTGCTCTGTCTCGGCTGCCATGCGGGCCTCGCGCTCGGCGATGCGCTTGGCGCGTTCTTCAGGGTCTGGGGGCTTGCGGTCCTGAGCGCTGGATTTATAGCCGCCCTCTATGGCCAGGGCGATCAGCGTGCCGATTGTGGCGCGGTTGGTGCCGCCGCCGGGCTTGCACGATTTCCAGACGTCGCGGGCGTCGCGGGGGTTGTAGTTCGAGCCCTGCTGGCTCCAGGCGCCCCAGGCGTCGAAGGCTGGCTCGCCGAATTCTTCCTTGAGGATGAAGGCCATCTTCACCCAGGTCTCGCGGTCATCGACGCCGCGGACAAATGAGAGCATGCGCTCCGCTGTCTCGAGGGAAATGGGGTCCCTTGACCCTGTTGTTTTTGGTCTGTTCATACCTGGCTATGTGGCTGGCGACAAAAAAGGTGGGGCCGGTCTTCGCCAGGTTCCGACCATGCCACCGTGGATCAGACGGTGGTTGGCCCCTCGGAAAGTATAAAGGTGTCTGTGCGGAAAAAATCAACGGTCGGGAAAATAAATGTGCGGAAAATCCGCACAGTTGTGGTACGATTGCAGCCGACACCTCGCTGAAACGGAGTTCAAGTGACTCGGCGAAACGGGTTGGCGGGGTGTTGGCCTTGGACACGCAGGCGGTAAAGCGAAGTGGGACCGGGTGGAAGCCCTGGAACTAACAGGCCAGGTGTTGCCGCACCGCATGTCGTTGATCCGTGCAGACCTGTTGGAGCCGCAATCCATAAACTGCGGTGGCGGGCGCAGAAAATTAGAGGCGCTGGCACTCGGGAAAGACCGGGACCATCACACATGGGGGTTGGCAAAAATGCCGCACCCGACAAATGAACCGGCAAATAGCGGGTTAATGGCAAGCCGGGCTAACAGCTCCCAGCTGTGATGGTGAAAGCAAGGCACTTAGGCACGGTGAGAGAGCTTGCCC
>Ga0228701_1000207_pt1 | contig 57035 bp, 62 predicted proteins | sample McNCre117_Aug_MG_2_FD_178017 | JGI IMG/M metagenome (GOLD analysis project Ga0228701, IMG submission 178017) | Freshwater microbial communities from McNutts Creek, Athens, Georgia, United States - 11-17_Aug_MG | ecosystem: Environmental > Aquatic > Freshwater > Creek | place: USA: Georgia... | reverse complement strand
TAATGTAAATCCCATTCCTGATCAAATTGCTTTAGAAAATCCAACATAAACTGGTGTCGTTCCTCGGCAAGTTGTCGAGCTGTCGCTGTTTCCATGCGGTCTTTCAGTAACAAGAGCTTTTCGTAGAAATGATTAACGGTATGACTTTTCGATTTCGCATATTCCTTTTTTGTCGCGTGGAGTAGGGGTGCAATGCTCGGATCGTACAAAGGACGTAATTTACTCCCTCCGTATGAAAATGCTCGTGCAATGCCGATGGCACCAATGGCGTCCAATCGATCAGCATCGCGTACAATCTTTCCCTCTATGGATGTTGCTTCGTCAGAAACGAGTGCGCCTTTGTAGGAAACGACTTGAACAATTTTCGAAACGCGATCAGCGATTTCAAATGGACAATTCAATTGATTGAGCAAATTCAATACTTCGCGTGAACCCGCATCAAAATCCCCGCCATTGTATTTGTGGTCCGAATAGTCGTGGAGTAGGGCAGCTAGCGAAATTTCATCTGCATTCCCACCTTCTTTGGATTGAAGAAAAAGTGCGGTTTTCCAAACGCGTTCAATGTGAAACCAATCGTGGCTACCTTCTAAATCCTTGAATTTCGCTTCAACGAGTTGGGCAACTTGATCGATTAAATGTGTCATTAGATTTTGGAAATGCGTTGCGTGGTGGAAATTCCATTGCTTAAAAAACGAACAAGATACATTCCTGTTGGAAGTGACTGAACATTTATTATGGGCGTTGAACTGGATAAAACAAGTGTCCCATTCAAATCTAATACCTCCAATTTGTCAATTTTTTGAGGACTTGCCACTTCAATGAAATCGGTGGTTGGATTTGGATATACAACATATGGAACAACTGTTGGTTCCTGCAATCCAACAGGATCTTCTTTTCGTGCTTCAATGTCGTCTACATACAATTTGAATCCATCCAACGTAATATTCACGAACGCTACGTAAATCGTTTGATCATGGTATCCTTGCGTGAATAAATTGATTTCGCGGTTTGTCCATTCGAAGTTTTCTTCTTCGATGAATCCAATCGTATCCGTGAAACTAGCTATTTGATTATCAGTAGATGACGCTAGAACAAGGTAGCTATCTGGAAAAGATGGGTCGTGGGATTTTGCATTCCACTTGATGAAATTTCCAAATGCACCCAAGGAAAGAGCAGGGGTAATCATCCAGCGACTGGCAGAATCTAAACTCGTGAAATACGAAGTGGATGCAGCAACAGTATCCAAGGCGTTTTCCGGATCGACAACGGTTATCCACGCGCTTGTGTATTCTGCGACAGTTGGATCTGGCACATTTCCGTCATTGTCCACAATCGTATAATTCGAAGGCATCCCATTCTGAAAGTCTGTTGATAGAATCACCGTTTGTGCTGAAATTCCCATGGAAAATGAGACAAGGATGAAAAGAAGAAGTTGTTTCATAGGGTAAAGTTAACTTTTAATGTGTCATTTTACAAGAACACGAATCAGACGGTGGATTGTTACTAATCAACCAATGTAATCAAGATGTCATTGAATTCTTGGTAAAAGGAGTCGAATTCTACTAAATGCTTTTTAAAAAAAGCATAAATTTTAGGCCAATCAGATGGTTCGTAAAAATTGACACCATCAAGTTCCCAGGAAATTCGACCGATGATTTGTCCTTCCGAATTATGAAAACGTGGGTTCCAGTTCGTTTGAATGGACATGGCGTTTTCCAAGACAACTTTCAGTTCCGTCAATTGCTCCCAAACAATGGCTTGAATTCCAGCATCTTTGAATTGAATATCGTAACAGATGGACGTTTGAGTCCCTGTACAAATCATCCGTAAGTACGTGTTTTTCACTTGTGTGGGATAACTGGACCAATTCACTCTTCGTCCGGTACTCGACATCTGTCCACGCATATGGTCTTTAAATCCAGACCAAAATGCTTCATTCAATGCCTTGCGTTCTTCCTTTGGAAGCATGGCTTATTTATTTCCTTTTGCGTAATCCGCTAAAAATTGTTGTAATCCCAAGTCAGTTAATGGATGTTTTGCCAATGCTTTGATCGCACTTAATGGTCCTGTCATCACATCCGCACCAATTTCCGCACAATGAATGATGTGCATTGGGTGACGAACAGATGCTGCGAGGATTTCCGTGTTGAATGCATAGTTGTCATAAATCACGCGAATCTGCTGAATCAATTGAATTCCATCAGTGGACACGTCATCTAAACGTCCTAAAAACGGTGAAATGTATGTCGCTCCCGCTTTAGCTGCCAATAAGGCTTGTCCTGCAGAGAAAATCAAGGTACAATTCGTGCGAATGCCTTTCGAAGCAAAATACTTAATCGCTTTGATGCCTTCAGTAATCATTGGGATTTTCACGACGATATTTTTGTGTAAGGCTGCCAATTGCTCACCTTCGCGCACCATTCCTTCGAAATCGGTTGAAATCACTTCTGCACTTACTGGTCCATCAACGATGTTGCAAATGGCAACGTAATGATTTAATATGTTCTCAGCCCCCGTAATTCCTTCTTTCGCCATCAACGATGGATTTGTTGTTACGCCATCAAGGATTCCAAGGTCGTACGCTTCTTTAATTTCAGCAAGATTTGCTGTATCGATGAAAAATTTCATGGGTCTTATTTTTTATTTTTTAACATTTCTTGTTGCTTGCGCTGCATTTCTTCTAATTTCTCTTGAAAGCGAGATTTTTTCTTTGTTTTCTCTCCTCCAGCATTGTTCGATTTGCGCTCTGCCATTTTCACTTTCAATTTTTCCTCGTCCACAAAGAATCGTTTGATTACTACCATCATTAAGATGGAAATCAAGGTGGAGATAAAGTAGTAGTAACTTAATCCAGAAGAATAATTATTAAAGAAGAAAATCATCATAATCGGGAAGATATACATGATGACTTTCATGTTCGGCATGCCCGGTTGTTGTGGCTGCTGCATATTTCCACTGTTCATAAAAGTATATGCTAGCGTTGTTCCTGCCATCAATAAGGTGAATAAACTCACGTGGTCACCATAAGGCCAGATCGGGAATCCGAAGTCAAAGATGGAGTCAAATGAACTTAAATCTTCTGCCCATAAGAAAGGTTGTTGACGTAATTCAAATGCTGCAGGGAAGAATCGGAAAACCGCCAATAAAATCGGCATTTGAATCAACATGGGCACACATCCAGCCAAAGGACTTGCGCCAGATTCGCGGTACAACGCCATCATTTCCATTTGCTTTTTCATCGCATCCTCTTGTTTTGGATACTTCGCGTTTAGTGCGTCCACTTCTGGTTTCAAAATGCGCATTTTCACGGATGAAACAAACATTTTCCATTGAATCGGCATCAAGATCAATTTCAAAATCAAGGTCAGAATTAAAATGGCAATCCCAACGCTCATTCCGTAATCCACCAAAACATTAAAGATAGGTTGTACAGCGTACAAGTTAATCCAACGGAATAAGCCCCAACCAAAGTTTAGGATATCATCGTAATTGCTTTTGTACGTTCTCAATAATTCGTAGTCGTTTGGACCAAAGAACCAGTTGAAGGATGCTTTGTTATTCGTAAAGTCTAAAGCCATGGTAGCACTGTATCCTTTTAGTACCTTCCAGCTTTTTTCTGTGTTTCCTTTAAAGGTATTGATGCGGAATTTAGTACCTGCTTTCGGGAAAGCATTCGCTGGCTTCAAAATAGAGGAGAAGTACGATTGTTTAAATGCCACCCATTCGATTTCGTCCTCTGCATCTTGTGCATCATTACTCGTTTCACTTAGGTAGTCCAATCCTTCGTTCTTTTGGTTGAAACATACTGTTGAAACACGACGTTGTTCACTGAATAATCGTTCCGTTTTGTTGTAATCCGCTTTCCAGTTTAATTTAACATTTTCGTTTGCAACACCTTTTAAGTCAACTAATTCCACCACATAATCTAAATCATAGCTTTTATTCAAGGTGTATATTTGACGAACTTTACCACCTGCTAATGGTGCTTCAAATACGATGGAATTCGCATCCTGTTTTACAACTTCAAATTGATAATTGCGTGTGTGAATTGTTTGATTTCCAACAGGAATCACTAACTGATTGTATGCGTTTCCGTTTTTGAACAAACATAGCGAAGCATCCTTCTTTGCCGCAAAGTCCTTGTAAGATTTGTATTTTTTTAAATAGACTGCCGCAACGATTCCTCCTTTTGTATTGAAGTCTACGTGTAAATCCTCATTTTCTAAACTGACAATTTTACCAACAACTACTTTTTTCGCTTGTTGACGATCATTTGGTGTTATTTCTGGTCCAGCATTTGCAGAGACAGCATTTGCTGCTTTCTTACTACTCGCTGTTTTTGCTACTACCTTAGAAGTAGTTGCCTTTTCTTTTTTCTTGTAGTCATCCGCAGATGGCTGATTCATGATGGAGAAAACCGTTAAGATTAATCCAATTAATACGAGTCCGGTTACCGAATTACGATCCATAGTCTTTTTTTTACTTTTTATTGTTCAATGCTGCTTTTACAAAAGCAACGAAAATAGGGTGGGGCTGAGCCACTGTACTCTTGTATTCAGGGTGGAATTGAACTCCGACAAACCAAGGGTGAGTAGGTATTTCAACGATTTCCACTAATCCTGAATCTGGATTTTTACCAGTTGCTGTCATTCCGGCACCTTCATACGCCGATAAGTAGTCGTTGTTAAATTCATAACGATGACGGTGACGTTCTGAGATTTTATTGGCGTTGTAAGCGAGGGAAGCATTGGACTTCGGTTTCAACTCACATTGATAGGCTCCTAATCGCATGGTTCCACCCATGTTCGAAATTTTCTTTTGTTCTTCCATCATGGAGATGACAGGCGCTGAAGTTTTTTCGGACATTTCTGTTGAATGGGCATCGCCAAGGTTTAATACATTGCGTGCAAATTCAATCACTGCACACTGCATTCCTAAACAAATGCCAAGGAATGGAATGTTGTTCTCACGAGCATGTCGAACCGCTTCGATTTTTCCTTCAATTCCACGGGAACCGAAACCAGGAGCGACTAGAATTCCATCTAGATTGGCCAATTCCTCAGCAATATTAGCTGGTGTTAATTCTTCAGAGTGAATCCATTTTACATGAACTTTTGTTTCGTTGGAAACGCCTGCGTGAATAAATGCTTCGCTGATTGATTTATAGGAATCTTTTAATTCAACGTATTTCCCAACCAATCCAATGGTCACTTCGTATTTTGGGTTTTTAAGTCGTTCCAAGAACGATTTCCAGTTATCTAAATTTGGTTTGGATTTTTTTGATAATCCCAGTTTGTCTAACACCACATTGTCCAGTTCTTCGTTGTGCATCAACAAAGGCACATCGTAAATGGAGGACGCATCACGTGCTTCAATGACCGCATTCACGGAAACATTACAGAATTTCGCAATTTTTTGACGAAGTCCTAATTCCAATTCATGCTCGGTACGACAACATAAAATATCTGGTTGGACACCTAACTCCAATAATTGTTTTACGGAGTGTTGTGTCGGTTTTGTTTTTAATTCTCCAGCTGCCGATAAATAAGGAATCAAGGTTAAGTGTACAACGATGCAGTCGTTTTCAAACTCCCACAACATTTGTCGAACAGCCTCAACATATGGCAAGGACTCAATGTCACCAACGGTTCCGCCAATTTCTGTAATCACGATATCGTATTTACCATGTTTGGCAACCAATTGAATGCGTTCTTTGATTTCATCTGTGATGTGAGGAATCACTTGAACCGTTTTCCCTAAATAATCACCGCGACGCTCTTTTTCAATGACAGACTGATAAATGCGACCGGTTGTGATGTTGTTCGCCTGAGAAGTCGGAACATTTAAAAAACGCTCGTAGTGTCCAAGATCCAAATCAGTTTCCGCTCCATCATCTGTTACATAACATTCTCCATGCTCGTATGGATTCAGGGTTCCCGGATCGATATTGATGTACGGATCTAATTTTTGAATGGTGGTCGAGTATCCGCGAGCTTGTAAAAGCTTCGCTAGAGATGCGGCGATGATGCCTTTGCCTAAAGAAGAAGTAACGCCCCCGGTTACAAAAACATACTTGGTTGAATTGGACATAAAATAATTTGTAACTACGGGAGTCAAAGATAATACATCCTTTGCACTTGATCAGTCAAATGTTAACAAAAAAGGAGAATGTTTATTTCTTTTTGTGCCAAACGAAATAATCTTGCTTTTGAACGGGGCGATTTTCTTCGATTTCGCGCAGTGGTTCGCAAGGTAGGAGGGAAGCGTGACAGTCGGACGGTAGCTGCTGATATAAGGCCGTTCCATCCGTTTTCCATTGAATCATTTCGTCGCTGACTTCCTTGATGATTTTCGCGGGATTCCCAACGACAAGTGAGCGAGACGGAATGTTCGTATTCGCTGGAACGAAACACAAGGCACCAACAATCGATTCTTTTCCAATAACGACATCGTCCATAATGACACTGTTCATTCCAATCAAACAGTTTTCTTCTATGATTCCACCATGAATGATGGCGCCATGTCCGATGTGTGCACCTTTCTTTAAATGAACGGTTGTTCCAGGAAACATGTGAATGGTACAATTCTCTTGTACATTACAGCCGTCTTCAATGATGATTTGTCCCCAGTCTCCTCGAATAGCTGCGCCTGGACCAATGTAGACGTTTTCACCAATGATCACATTTCCGGTGACAGATGCTTGCGGATGAACGAAGCTAGAAGCTTTGATGACAGGGATAAATCCATTGAACGAATAAATGGCCATACGGTAGGAATTTAGACGAAGTTACTGATAATTTGATTCTCGGCCATTATCTTATGTTAAATAGACTTTTGTAACGAAGGTCACATAAAGCGTAGATTGAATGCTTATCTTTGTTCATAAAAACATCCCATATGAAAGTTCTATTTTCTTTGTTGTTAATTGGATTAGCAACGGTCTCATGTGCACAGAATCGTGTATCGCAAGCAGAGTTTAAAAAATTAATGAAAGATCCAACAGCTCAAATTTTAGATGTGCGAACGGCGAATGAAGTAGCGCAAGGAAAAATCAATGGATCGATGAACATTGATTATTTTTCTCCAACATTTGTCGCAACCGCAACCAAGAAGTTAGACAAAACAAAACCAGTCTTGGTATATTGTGCGGCTGGTGGAAGATCGGCTAGTGCGGCGAAAGATTTGAAGAAAGCAGGATTCAAAAAAGTATATGACTTAGAAGGTGGATACGACGCCTGGAAGGAATAAGTAGAAAGAGGGATTGTTTACACAGTCCCTTTATCTTTGATTATTCTATTTAACATAATATTAATTATAATACATTTGATTGAATCAAAGTACAAAACGAACTCTATTGTGATACGGTTGTTTGTTCCATATATTGGAGCGCATGATTTGATTTCCATTAACTTTGTTCTATGCTTACAACGGATGCACAAACTTTAACTGATTTAGAATTCGAACTCATTCGCGAATGGTTGGAATCATTTTGTGTGGGTCCAAGTGCAAAGTTGTCCGCTCGTAAATTAACACCTGGAAATCGCTTCAAGCAAATTCGAGTTGAATTAAATCGCTTGAATGAATTTAAATCCATTCGCTTACATGGAGAAAAATTTCCTGCCTTGGATTTCGAAGAATTACAAAACGAAATTCGTTTGCTTGGAATTCAACAAGCAGTCATTCCAATTGAAGGATTTCGTCGTTTATATCAGGCCTCGGATTTAGTCAATCACATTATTCAGTTTTTCGACAAAGCACTATTTACGTATCCTTTATTGAAGGAACTGACGAAGGATGTTTATTTTACGAAGGAAATCCTCACAGAGATTGATCAAGTATTTGATCGTGCTGGAAATGTAAAGGATGATGCTTCGCCTGAATTGAAAGAGATTCGTGCACGCATTCGTACACTGCGCGTACAAATTAATCGAAATTTTGACCGTGAATTACGCAAGTACAATAAGGATAAAATTCTGGGTGAAACCCTCGAGGGATTTATCAACGATCGCCGCGTACTAACCGTTCAGTCTACCTTTAAGCGAAAAGTTCCTGGAAACATTCACGGTTCTAGTAAAACGGGAAGTTTGACGTTTGTCGAACCTGTAATCAATGTGCCGTTGAACAATGAATTGGAGTTTCTGTTCGACGATGAACGCAAGGAAATCCATCGGATTTTACAGGTTTTAACAGCGACTATCGCGCATTTCAAACCTTTGATCGAATCCTACCAAAAGTTGCTTGTTCAATTGGACTTTATCAATGCAAAATGCAAGTTGGCACTCGATTTAAACGCGAACTTACCATCCATTGGACAAACAGCTGGATTCCATTTAAAGGATGCCTTCCACCCTATTCTTTGGAAATCCAATCAGGTCTCTGGAAAAGTCACTTTTCCACAATCTGTCTCCATGAGTCCAACGTCCCGTTTACTCGTTATTTCGGGTCCAAATGCGGGTGGAAAAAGCATCACCTTAAAGACCATTGGATTATTGCAAATGATGCTGCAGTCCGGACTATTAGTTCCGGTGAATGAGAATAGTGTCATGTGTTTTTTTAGCACCATTTTATCTGATATTGGGGATAATCAATCTATTGAAAATGAATTAAGTACGTATTCTTACCGTCTGCAAAGGATGAAGTACTTTATGGAAGTAGCAAATCATCAATCGTTGTTGTTATTAGATGAATTTGGAACAGGTTCAGATCCAGAATTAGGCGGTGCACTTGGAGAAGTATTTTTTGAGCAAATTTATCGCTTGAAATCCTTTGGTGTGATCACCACACACTACGGAAACATTAAACTCAAAGCCAGTGAGTTACCACATGCACAAAATGGTTGTATGTTGTTTAATGAAAAAAACTTGCAACCGCTTTATCAATTTTCCATTGGTCAACCAGGAAGCTCCTTTACTTTTGAGGTCGCTCAAATGAATGGCATTTCAAAAGAGCTAATTGCTGATGCAAAGAGCCGTTTGGATCAAAAGAAGGTGAAATTAGATACCTTGTTAAATTCCTTACAAAAAGAACGAAATCAGCTACTCGAAAAGTCCAAAAAGTTTGACCGAGTATCTACGGAAGCAATCAGAGCGAAGGCAGAATATGAATCGAAAGAATCCAAGTTGGATGCGCGTTTATCTCAAGTAAATCAAGTTACAGAAGTCAATAGTAAACAATTGCAGGCTGGTAAGAAAATGCTGCAATTCATTGAGCGTTTCAATGCAAAATCGCGAAAAAAAGACGTGAATACCTTGTTGTTTCAAGAGTTGACACAGTTCTTGCGCATGGAGAAATCCAAAACAGAGCTGAAAAAGCAAGAATCCATTGCGCCAAAAAAACCAACAAAGAAACAGCAGGAAAAGGTAGAAACGTATCAGCAGGAAATGATCAAAGTAGGCTCTCAAGTTCAGCTCATACAAACGAATCGCATCGGTGTGGTGGAGGAAATGAAGGGAAAACAGCTATCGGTGATCTTTGGGCAGGCTCGAATCAAAGTCAGTTTGAACAAGCTCCGTTTTCTCAAAAACTAAGACGTTTCGCGTTAATTCGGCATTAAATTTTTCAGAATCCATTATTTGTCGCAATTTTCACCGAAAAATCTAAGGGAAATCCGTAATTTTGCGCCACTTTTTCAATTTAATACGACAACAAATATGAGTACAGCCTTAGGAAATCACATTTTAGTTGAATTTATGAACTGTGATCCACACGTGATGAACGACGTGGCAGCTATCGAACGCGACATGGTTGGAGCAGCACAAAAAGCTGGTGCAACAGTGATTAACTCTACCTTTCACCACTTTTCACCTTATGGTGTTTCGGGTGTAGTTGTAATTCAAGAAAGTCACTTGGCAATTCATACATGGCCGGAATACGGTTATGCAGCGGTGGATTTATTCACTTGTGGTGAAATGAATGCATGGATTTCCTTTGATCACTTGAAAGAGTGTTTTGGTGCCAAATCCTATTCCGCATTAGAAATGAAACGTGGATCCGTGAATTTATTGCAACGCAATGATTTCGATCTTTCTTCAGCGCGTGAAAAAGCAGCAGAATGGAGAAATCCAGAATTCTATACACGCAACGTATGGTTTACGGATAAGGACGAAGATCAAGCATTGTCTTTGCGATTTACCGGAGATGTTTTTGTGGATGTACAATCTCCTTTCCAACGTGTGCGTATTTTGGAGTCATTGAAATATGGAAAAATGTTGGCGTTAGACGATATGGTCATGACGACAGAAAAAGACGAGTTCCATTACCATGAAATGATCTCACATCCTTCCCTATTCACTTTGAGAAACGCGAAAAACGTTTTGGTAATCGGTGGTGGTGATGGTGGAACTGTGCGAGAGGTATTGCGTCACGCGAACATTGAAAAAGTAACGATGGTCGAAATCGACGGTGAGGTAATCGAAGCATGTAAAGTGCATTTGCCACAAATTGCCGCATCTTTTGACGATCCTCGTTTGGAGTTAATTGTGGACGACGGAATTGCCTTCGTGAAAAATGCGAAACAAGGAGAATACGACATCATCATCGTGGATGGATCTGATCCTGTTGGTCCAGCAGAAGGATTATTCTCCGTAGAGTTCTATACAAATTGTTACAATGCTTTGAAGGCGGAAGGAATTCTTGTCGCACAAGGAGAATCGCCAAAATTCAATGAAAAAGCGTTCGCTGAATTGAACCATACCCTTCAAGGAATTTTTGGTGAAAATAATGCTCCGGTAGGATTGTTCTTTGTCCCTACCTACCCTACTGGTATGTGGAGTTTCCAATACGGAATCAAAGGAAATTGTCATCCGAAAAATGTACAGAATGTGGACGAGATTCGTCAATTCGTGTCAGACCAAGGATTACGTTATTATAATGAGGATATTCACTTTGCGACTTTTGCAACACCAAATTTTGTCAAAGCGTTATTACGCAAATAAGCGTCGAAAATCGACAGTAGAAATTAAATTAAACAATTGAGTATGCAAATTTCAGCAAACAAGGTAGTGACGTTAAAATACAAGCTATCGAATCATTCAACTGGTGAACAGATTGAAGAAACAAATGAAACGAATCCATTGGTATTCCTATACGGAGTTGGAAGTTTAATTCCAGAGTTCGAAGAGAACCTAGCGAATAAAACGGCTGGAGATGCATTTGATTTTCACATTTTAGCGGCAAACGCTTACGGTGATCATGATCCACAGCATACGGCAATGATTCCTACAAACATCTTCCACGATGAGGACGGGAAATTTGATGATCAAATGTTCCATGTTGGGGCTTTGGTTCCAATGAGCGACAATGAAGGAAACCAATTGCGCGGTAAAATCATCGAAGTAGATGAAGAGCATGTGAAAATGGATTTCAATCACCCTTTGGCTGGAACAGATTTGCATTTTTCAGGTGAAGTGTTAGAAGTTCGTGATGCGACTGCGGATGAAATTGCACATGGACATGCACATGGTCCAGGTGGACATCATCACTAGGAACTAGCAGAAAATCAGATTTTTATCTTTGTATTGCAGGAATTTTTCATACATTTCATGTCTTAAGTGAAAAGAACATAAAATTATGGCAACAATTTTTGAAACGAGGTTAATTGGAAACATCGGTAAAGATGCATTGACAAAAACAATGGATCGAGGAATCATTGCGATTAATTTTCCGGTGGCACATAATAAAAATTGGAAGGACAAACGCACCGGTGCGGTGAAGACCAAAACGACATGGGTGAATTGCACCATTTGGAAACGCGAAGGATCCAATATGCGCATTGTCGACTTCCTAAAGCGTGGCGCCATGGTAGAAATCATCGGTACGCCTTTTTCCAAAGCATTTCAACACGAGGATGGTTCCATTCGTTCAGAAATTCGTTTGAATGTTTCTAAAACGAATATTCTTCGTCCAGCCAATCGAGAAGATGATTTCTCTGTGGATATTTTGGACAATGATGATGATTCTTACGAAGCAAGCATGGATGATTTCACCATGGATGAAGATGATTATTAAGTACTTATAAAAAGGTCGAAAAAAAATCTATTTTTTTTGCCTTTTCTGATTTTGATTAAATAAAAATTTATTTATATTTGCATCCTCAATCAGAGAGCAACATTCCTCCTTAGCTCAGTTGGTTAGAGCATCTGACTGTTAATCAGAGGGTCTCAGGTTCAAGTCCTGAAGGGGGAGCGAAAGCCGATCAGAAATGGTCGGCTTTTTTTGTGTTCGAAAAAAGGGTCTCAGGTTCAATCCGCCGCGGCGGACTGAAGGGGGATCGATTTCCAGTCACTCAAAATGGGCTTTTTTTTTTAATAATTTTACAATATGAATACTCCTTTCAACAAATATCTGTACATAGGCTTCCTCCTACTGGGAACCTATCATGCTTTATTTAAAAAGGATTACGCACAAGCCGCGGCTTCATTCGGTATTGGATTGGCTTTCGATCCCTTCAATCAAAAGACAAGTTGGTATGATCGCCGAACATGGCATAAAGTTATTTTATACGTGCATTTGTCAATTCTGTGGGGATGTATCTACTTGGCAGGATTTAGTAATTAATAACTTGTTTTAATAGATGATAAAGGTAAATCTCAATATTTTCGTCGAGTTTTTTGTTAAATAATATTAATAGTTGTAGGTATAACTATTATTTGCATCTTTGCATTCTAGTTGAAGATATGGCATCGATTGAACAAGAAATAAAACAAGTAAAGTTTGGAAACGAACTCGTAAAAGCCAACATCAATGTGTTGTTTACGGCGAACTGGTTGAATAACCGGATTTCTGCTGTGTTGAAACCTTTCAACGTAACACATGAACAATTCAATGTCCTGCGAATTTTAAAAGGAAGTCATCCAAATGCCATGTGCCAAAAGGATATTCTGTCAAGAATGATCGCGCCGAATTCTAATGTCACCCTACTCATTAAAAAATTGAAGGATAAAAACTTGATTTCTGTCCTGCAGTCGGACCGTGACAAACGCGAATATGAAATTTCAATTGCTGAACCGGGATTGTCGCTCTTGTTGGAAATTGAATCGATTTTACAATCAAAAGTCACTGATTTTAATCAATTGGAGGAGTCGGACGCGAAAACACTGAACGAATTATTGGATAAACTCCGCGGGAATTAAAAAAAATTACATAAATAGTTGTATATACAAGTAAATGAAGATGCATAAGAAAATCACACACTCCAGCATGGCCCCGAAAAGCGCAAGCATGGGTCCGAATGTCCGCCAAGTTATTCCTAGCGCGGTCGAACACATTGATCCTTTTGTATTTTTAGATCACTTTGGCCCCATGCAAAGGAATCCCGGTAGCGCCGGAGTTCCCCCACATCCACACGCTGGAATTTCAACGATTACTTATCTGTTCGAAGGAAGCAACCGTCATCAGGATAGCCTTGGAAATGATGCGGTCGTGCACACGGGCGATGTTGCATGGATGCAAGCAGGACGCGGCATCGTACATGCTGAGGGAATGAATGAAAATAGAACTGAGCCAGAAACGGTTCACGGCTTGCAATTCTGGATTTCTCTTCCGGCAAAACAGAAGTTCATCGAACCAGATTTTTTCCATTATCCTTCCGCTGAATTGCCAATAGTTTCCCTTGGAAAAGCAACAGTGAAAGTACTTTGTGGTGAATTAAACGGACAGCAATCCCCTGTTCAAAGCTTATCCCCTGCTTTTATGTACGAATGTCACCTTCCCGCCAATGAGGAAATAACCGTTCCACTCTTCGAAGGAAATACGCTTGGATTGTACATGGTAAAAGGAGTTATTCAAGTCGATGGAAAAACACTACTTCCCACCTCGATGACCGCTTTTGAAAAGAAAGGGGACACGGTGAAAATCAATTCATCCGAGGACAGTCACTTCATGCTAATTGGTGGAAAACCGTTGGACGAACCCATCGTTGGCTATGCATCGTTTGTGATGAACAACATGGAGCAAATTCAACAAGTGATGGACGATTACCATTCGGGGAAAATGGGCACAATTTAAATTTTAATCAACCCTAAATACAAACAAATGAAACTTTTAGAAGAAACAAAAATCGGGAATTTATCCTTGAAAAACAGCATGGCCATGGCGCCAATGACGCGTTCTCGCGCTGATTTTAATGGGGTTGTGGGTCCATCCACTGTGCTTTACTACAAACAACGATCTAGTGCAGGACTCATCATTTCAGAAGCCATCAACATTTCGAAGCAAGCTGCGGGAAGTCCAATGACACCTGGAATTTACACGGATGAGCAAATTGCCGCATGGAAAAAAGTGACAGAAGCGGTACATCAAGAAGGTGGAGCGATTTACGCGCAGTTATGGCACACGGGACGTGTTGGACATTCACTTGTGAAAAATGGCGAATTGCCGGTAGCTCCCTCCCCTATTGCCATTCAAGGGCAACAGCATTTTACGATGGAAGGAATGAAAGATTACGAGACTCCGCGTGAACTTAGTACAGCGGAAGTGAAGTCCATTGTTCAAGAATACAAACAAGCAGCGATCAACGCCAAGGAAGCTGGATTTGACGGTGTTGAACTTCACGCTGCATTTGGTTATTTGCCGAATCAATTCTTGGTTGAAAGTTCGAATCAACGCACAGATGAATACGGTGGTTCCATTGAAAACAGAAGTCGATTTATTCTAGAAGTCATGAATGCCATGGTGGAAGTCCTTGGTGCGGAAAAAGTGGCGATTAAACTTTCACCGAGTATTCCATACAACAGCATGATTGATAGCGATCCAACTACCTTGTACCAATATTTACTCGGTGAATTGGACAAATTACCATTGGCGTATGTTCAATTGATGAATGCCATGTTTCCAACGGACAACCTTCCTCAATATCCAAGAGATGTTATGGGAGTTTTTAGTCCAGCGACGAAACATCGCATTATGGCAAATGGTGGCTACACCCGAGAATCGGGAGAAGCCGAATTAGAAAAAGGGATTGCTTCGATGATTTCCTATGGATCCATGTTTATTTCAAATCCAGACTTACCGAAACGATTTGAACGCAATGCTCCATTAATCGAGCCAGATAGAGCAACGATGTATGGTGGACAAGACCAAGGATACATTGATTATCCAATGTTGGACTAAGAAAAGAGAGTCCCACATTACTTTTTCATTGTGAAGTCGATAGGTAACTGTCGGTTTTTCATTTTCAATCATTCACAAGCGTGTTGAATGCATTCTTTTTAATATTTTTAAACCTTAATTAAAACAACAATGAACACAAAAAAAATTACCTATTGGGTACTAACAGGATTGGTATCTTTTGTTTTTATCGGTAGTTCGATTGGTAAATTGACTGCTAACCCAGAAGCCATTAAAATGGGTGCGGAATTTGGTTTAGATGCTAAGGCGTATTTCGCATTAGGATTGATTGAACTTGTTTCCGTTCTACTTTTTATTTTGCCGAGAACCGGAGTTATTGGAACATTACTTCTGGCTGCATACATGGGCGGAGCCATAGCTACGCATTTAGAGCACGGACAATCAGTCGTTGCGCCTTGTGTGATTCAAGCAGTCTTGTGGATGGTCGCAGTCTATCGTTTTCCAGAATTGAGAACGAGAATTCTGAACAAATAACAACGACCGCATTAATTAGCTTTCGATGAATACACCATTCAACAAATACCTATACTTTGGATTTATTCTTCTTGGTTCCTACCAAGCGCTGTTTAACAAAGATTACATGCAAGCGGTTGCATCCTTTGGAATCGGACTCGCATTTGATCCGTTTCATCAACAACAAAAATGGAATGAACGTCCTAACTGGCAAAAGTTCGTGTTATACCTTCACTTGGCAATTTTAGCTGGACTATTTGGACTCGCAGTTGGAATGAATGATAAGTAAATGAGATGGAATTCCTAAAAAAAAATCAGAATTAGCCGGTCAGTAGTGATCGGCTTTTTTGTTTGGATTTCCCATAATTTGTAAAAACTAGAACGCTTCCCCCTAGGATGTATCAAAATACTTTTTACATTCGTCAAATAAACTACGAAACGAAAACTGAACCGAATATGAATACTTTCCTTATCCTTTCCATTATTCCGCTTGTCCTTATAGCGATGTATCTTGTCCAAAAGAAAAGCAAGTCATTGCATTTGTTGCTTGTTGGCGTGGCCGTGGCTCTGTTATATGTCAATCATTTTTATCAACACGAAGGAAATCAGGATTATCTGGTTCTTCTTTTAAGTTTGATATTATTTGGAAAGTTGTTGAAGAATTTTAGACAAGCTTAGGGAATTTTACTTACATGTCCCAACTAGCACACTACATCCAATCTTTTTTTGGAGTTGAAGAAAATGAAGCGGAGAAAATCCAAGCGTTTTTTCGTCCAGTAGAACTGAAAAAAGGTGAGCTTTTTTTGGAAAAAGGCAAGCGTTCGGATAAACTTGCGTTTGTTCAATGTGGTATATTAAGGGAGTTTTTAGACATGAACGACAAGGAAGTAACTAAGTGGATTTCAACGCAAGGTTATTTTGTGGTAGACTTGGATAGTTTTGTGTTTCAACGTCCTTCCCGCTGGAACATTCAAGCGTTAACGGATTGTGAACTTTATGTGCTGAGTCTAGCGGATTACGAAAAATTAGGCGCTCAGATTCCACGTTGGAACGAATTAGAGAAGTTGTTCATCACCAAATGTTTCACCATGCTTGAGGACCGTGTTCTACAGCATCTTTCCATGTCCGCAGAAGAACGATACCAACAACTCTTTCACTTCAATAAAGAACTATTTAACTTAGTTCCATTGAACTTTATCGCTTCGATGCTCGGAATGACTCCAGAAACATTGAGTAGAATCAGAAGAAAAAGCATTTCCACCATTTCTTGATATTTATCAAGTCGGGTTTATTCGGTGAGGACTACCTTTGCTGAAAAAAAAGCATGAAAAACGTCATCAAATTAGAAGCACTTGGATTATTCATTCTGTTTACCGTGGCTTACTTCCAGTTATTTCCGGGCACTTGGGGTTTTTATTTAGCCCTCTTTTTTGTTCCGGATGTTTCGTTCATTCTTTTTCTCATCACGAAAAAATTGGGTGCCATTGCGTACAATATTTTCCATCATCAAGGAATCCTAGTATTATTGTTTTTGGTGGGTTTTTACCTCAAAGATGACACCGTTATGAAAGTCGGGTTGACTTTTCTAGCGCATTCAACCTTTGATCGCGTAGCAGGATACGGACTCAAATACTTTGATAGCTTCGATCACACACACCTTGGGTGGATTGGGAAAAGCAAGCATTTGAATGACCCAAAGTCCTGATCTTCCTATCGACGTTGTGAAAAATAAAATCCTTTTTTTTCACAAAAACGAAGGACATTTTCATTATTCAGTTGTCCATTTTCTACAAGTCCATTCTTCACAATCATCATGGCCATTAGTTTCTTTACTGCATAGGTACTTGTCTCACACCTTGACTGTTCTTCATTGCTAAACGTTACGGCCAAATAGGAAAAATGTTGAGTAGTTTGAGCCCCAGTAGAGGTTTTTATTTGCCTAAATGAATTAATTTGATTAAAAACGACTAAAAGTTCGTTTTGCATGTTATACACCTTGTAACTTGAGGATAATAACGGACTTTCTAAAATAAAAGAAGGTTCACCATTCACTATTACGACATCTCCATCGATTTTAATTTTCGCTTTTTGTGCATGATTAGTACCTATAAAAGCGAAGAATAATAGTAGGAGCGTGAATTTCATCAAGGTTGATTTTTCATAAAAGTACGAAAAAAGCCTTAGTCATGTGCGATGTTTTCACGATTCAATAGGACATCAAATCCAAATTCCAAAAAATCAATCCCTTTTACCTTTGAAGTACGCATACATCGCCATCGCGTGTCCATGTCCTAAGTCAAAATCTGCTTTCAACCAATTCGTGATTTCTGTCGCCTTTATCGTTGTAGTGAGTTGGCCATTTTGTAAAAATCCTTTTTCTTCGGCTTTGATCGTGAATTCCGCAGGACTCAGTCCCGTTTGTTTTTGAATGTTGTCTAAGTATGCTTGAAATGACATAAAATAAAATGTTAATAGTTGCTAAAATTAATTATGTTCAGGATAAAAGTTCCTAGCTTTAACAAAAAAAAGATGAACATTACTGCAGTTATATTAACGATCAAAGAGGGAGTCGATTTATCCGAATTAGGAGAAGTTTTGAAGCATGAACAAGAAACGGTAAAAGTGTGGAAAGAACAAGGGATTATTCACGACATTTACCTGCGTCAAGGAAGAAAGGGTGCAGTCATCATGTTTCCAGAAATAGATGAAGCAGCGGTTCAAACGTTAATCGAAACCCTTCCACTCTACCCCTATTTCAAACCTGCTGAATTTATGGGCTTGATTAAAAACTAGAACATGTTCTAAACCATATGTTGAATTGCCAGTTGAATTTATTGTATTTTTAGGCTACAATTTTCAAACGTGTTTTTTAATTCTTTCGATTATTTACTTTTCTTTCCAACAGTATTTTTGCTGTATTGGTTTGTTTTTCAACGAAACTTACTGCTGCAAAATGGCTTCCTACTTATAGCTAGCTATTTTTTTTATGGTTGGTGGAGTTGGGAATTTACGGGATTGTTGTTTTTAAGCACGCTGATTGATTTCTCCTTTGGTTTTTTGGTGGCTTCTCCCGATCGAAAGAAGGCCAAACTCTTTTTAATTCTCAGTATTCTCAATAACCTAGGATTATTAGCCCTTTTTAAATATTACAATTTCTTCGCGGAACAGATAGAAGCTGGATTTGCAAAAATTGGTTGGGAATGTCATCCGATTCTTTTGAACGTGGCACTACCCATTGGGATTTCTTTTTATACGTTTCATGGAATGTCCTACGTGTTTGATATCTACCGTGGACAACAAAAACCAACAAAAAACTTTATTGATTATTCGGTTTTTGTGAGCTTCTTTCCTTTGCTTGTAGCTGGTCCAATTGAACGCGCCAATCATTTATTGCCACAAGTGCAAAAGAAACGTAGTTATTCAGATGTTCAGTGGATTGAAGGCTCCCGCTTGATTTTATGGGGCTTGTTCAAAAAGGTAGTTATCGCCGATAGTTTGGCGGTCATTGCCAATCAAGTTTTTAGTGATTTTAGCAATCAAAGTTCTTTCATGTTAATTCTTGGAGCGATTGCCTTCAGTTTTCAGATTTACGGAGATTTCAGTGGTTATTCAGATATCGCTATTGGTTCCGCGAAATTGCTCGGATTCGAGTTATTATCCAACTTTAAATTCCCTTATTTCTCGAGGAACATCGCTGAATTTTGGAGAAGATGGCATGTTTCATTATCCAGTTGGTTTAGAGATTATTTATACATTCCATTGGGAGGTTCAAAATCAGGTACCACAAAAGCATTTCGAAACACATATGTCATTTTTCTAGTGAGTGGATTTTGGCATGGGGCGAGCTGGAATTTTATCATTTGGGGCTTTATTCACGCTTGTTTCTTTTTACCACTGTTATTGTTGCATCAAAATCGGAAATATACGGAGGTAACAATAGCAGAAAATCGATACCTGCCAAATCTGAAAGAAATTGTTCAAGTACTCTTTACTTTTTCTTTGGTAACGCTCGCTTGGATCTTTTTCCGTCAAACGGATAGCCAATTGGCCATCGATTACGTGAAGCGAATGGTGGTAAATGCAGTTGAGAATCCAGAGCAATTCAAAACATGGCCCAAAGTAGATGCCGGTATCTTTTGGATTATTCCATTTATCGTTTATGATTGGATCAATCGTCGCAATGAACGCGTGGTACGTTTTCCACGTCACGTAGTACTTCGCTGGTTCATGTACGTGCTGATGATCTTTTTCATCTTTCTTTTTTCGAACAGGGATGTGGCCTTTATTTATTTTCAATTTTAGCCATGAGTCAAATTAAATTCCTTCAGAAAATTGTCCTGCTGCTCGTGATTTGCCTCGTGGTGGATCGTTTGCTGATCTTTCTGATTGACCGCAAAATTGAAGCGAACTTCGATTGGCGTATGGAAAAAGCCATTGAGGGAGATATCGATGCAGATATTTTAATTATTGGGTCCTCTCGTGGCGCCAGAGGAATTATTGCTTCTAATATTTCGAATAGCACCGGCCGACCATGTTTTAATTTTTGCTATCCAGGCTCCAATTTGATATTTCACGAATTTGTATTGAATACTTTTTTGAAATTTAATCATCCGCCAAAAACAGTGATTCTTTCCATTGATGATGATTTTGCTTTCAAAGAAAGTCCTTGGTTGAGTTTTAGAAACAATGCCCTATATGCTTTGACGAAATACGAATACATCAATGAGGAATTGATAGGGCAAATGGAAAATCATCCCTTATCACGTTATTTTAATATTGCCCGTTTGCGTAAAATTCACTTAGATTTTGGCGCGCCTGCTTTAGAGGATACGGACATTCTTTGGGAATGTGGCTCCATGCCGATCCCATTTAAAAACAAAAACATCATTTTCGGACCGCGAGACACAACGGCAATTACCTACAATTCATCTGAAGAAAATTCATGGTATTTGGATGCGTATCACCGCATTTTGGAGAAATGCGCCAAATTAGGAATGGAAGTTTACGTGGTTCTTCCACCAAATTATCGTCCTTTGAATCCCGCTTTTCTCAAACGGGTGCAAGAGGTGACGCCAAAGTCTGCCAATATATTCGTGTACAACCAAGAACAAAAAGCATACATGGACTCGAACTATTTTTATGACCCTTCTCATTTACAGCAGAATGGCGCAACCCTTTTTACCAAGGAGTTGTCCGATTACCTGAAAAAACGCAAATAAACAATTCAGGTCATTGCGTGTTTCTTTGTAAACACTTCATGAAAGCACTTCTTCTCCCCTTTCTCATTCTTTTGATTCAATCGACATCGTCGACGTATGCACAAAGCATTCAATTTACGTTTCATAATGGATCATTGAAGTCAATACCTTTGGTGATTCCTTCGGTGATGAATCCAAATTTGAGTCCGATGTCGAACAGTGGGATAGAACTAAAAATGGGACAAAATGTCTATTTCTTCCCGAATGGATCTTCGAAAAAACGCGCTTTGTTGTTTACTGTGGATGAATCCTTTCAACAAAACCAGGTTTTAGAAATTGATGAATTGATTGAAATCCGCAAAAAGGAATTGAAAAATAAATAGTTATCTTCGTCGCATGTACATTTCGCTGACCGCCTTAAAACCAAAGAATTTCCTGAGCTACTTAAAGTTTTGGACACTAGCCATTCCTTCCTTTGCTCAGGCACAAGCAGCCAAAGGCAGACTCCATGTTTCAGCTAAACGAGTGAAAGGCTACCAATGTACCATCACTGCTTGGGAAAGCCGCGAAGTGATGTTGGATTTCATGCGTTCCGGTGCACACTTGAAAGCCATGAAGCAATTTCATTCAATCGCTACAGGAAGAACCTACGGTTACGAAGGAACGGACATTCCAAGCTTTGCGGAAGCGTTTGAATTATTGCAGGAAAAAGGAAAAAATTACTAGTCGAAACGCAATTCCATCAACAAATCCGTTTGCTCGTCCTGTCCAAGAAAAAACGAGTGTTTCCCGAAAAAGATAAAGCCATTTTTTTGATAAAATTCAATGGCTCTTAGGTTGTGTTCCCATACGCCTAACCAAATCACCTTGAATCCTTTATCCTTTGTTTGCTGAATAGCGAATTCAAGTAAGAGTTGACCGATACCCTTTCCTTGATTTTCTTTACGAACATATATGCGTTCAATTTCTAGCGAAGCCTCTTCGCGTCGCTCCGTTTGTGCATCCGCTTCGTTGATTTTCAAATAAGCCAATACTTCGTCTTGCTGTTTGACCATGTAAAACTGAGTTGCAGGATGATTCCATTCTTTTGACAATTGTTCCATGGACAAATTCTCCGTCAAATACTGTTGCATATCTTCTGGTGTATTGACATCCGCGAAAGTGTCGAAAAACGTTTGACGGCTGATTTCCTGTAGGGTTGGTAAATCAACTAGTTCCACGAAGGATATCTCATATTCAATCATCGTCCAAAGGTAATGAATCTCTTTTTTTGGCCAATTGATTTCAAATTTATCTCGATAATTGGTTTTCTTGAACCAAAAAAAAGTAATTTCAACTAAAAAATAAACGTATGATAAAATCGGTCATTTCCATTGTTTTGTTTTTCGGAAGCATCTGCTTTTTAACGAGTTCTTTCCAAATACAACATGCACCACTGAATCCAACTGGAACCTATGAATACGACAAAGGTGATAATGGAAATGGAATCATCAAGGTCAAAAATATTGGCAAGGATAAATTCAAAGTGAGCATCTTTGTTGTTGGTGGCGGACCAAGTCATAACATGGGGGAATTCATGGAAGATTTGAAGTTGAAAAACGGCGTGATGATCTATAAGTCAGGCGAATGTGAATTGAAATTTATCTTCAGTGAAAAGGCTGTAAAAGTTGTTCAGCCGGGTTGGGACTGCGGATTCGGAATGGGTGTTATGGCGGATGGCTATTACAAGAAAACATCGAGTAAAGTCCCAGACATGGAAGATCCTTATTAATGAAAGCGCTTCTTTTTTGTTGGATATTAGGTTTCGGTATTTTTGGATCGAGTTTCGCTCAGTCTGAGGTGAAGTTGATGTCCTACAACATTCGCTACGACATTACGACTTCTAATGCAAGTCCATGGACAGAACGTCACAACGCGATTGCTAGTCAAATCAAACGATTCGATGTCGATATCGTTGGCATGCAGGAAGTGTTGGACCACCAGCGTACGCAATTGTTGACAGATTTACCTGGGTATTCATCGGTTGGTGTTGGACGCGACGACGGACAAAAGGCCGGTGAATATTCACCGATTTTCTACAAGGAAGAACGATTTCAACTCTTGACTTCTGGAACATTTTGGCTCTCTCCTACTCCTGATGTCCCTTCTAAAGGTTGGGACGCCGCATTAAATCGCATTTGCACGTATGCGCAGTTTTTGGATCGTCAGGCGAAGGATACGTTTTGGGTGTACAACACTCATTTTGACCATGTGGGCGAAGAGGCACGTAAAAGAAGTGCAGCATTGATTTTACAACAAGTCGAAACATCTGGATTCAAACATCAAGCGGTCATTCTTTGCGGGGACTTCAATTTGAACGATGATCATCCAACCATTTCTTATTTGCAAAATCATTGGAGGGATGCACTTTTACAAGCAGTTGACGTGAAATCTAAAATGAATCGCACCTTTAACAATTTTGATTTAGCAAACGAGGCGACAAAACGCATCGACTACATTTTTACCAACGAAATGGTCGATATTGTGCTCTTTGAGACCATTGTGGAAAAGTTTGGTGTCAGTTATCCTTCGGATCATTTTCCGATTCTGACAACACTGAGGATGAAGAACTAATTAGCGTAGTTTTCCCGCGTCGTGTAAGGACTTTGTCCAAGCTTGTGTTTTTTCAATGGCTGGCAAAACCTCTTCAGGTGTTTGAACGATTTGGTACAAATCTCCCAAATCATCGGACATAAATTTCTCAGCGACTGCTTGTTGCATCATCAATTGAAAGGCATCGAAGTAATTTCGGGTATTGAGGATGATAATCGGTTTTGTGAATTGCGCCAATTTTTTCAAGGTAATCGCTTCAAACAATTCCTCGAAGGTTCCGGGTCCACCAGGTAGAGCGACCAATGCATCGGTTCCTTCCAGAAACTTCGCTTTACGCTCGTGCATGGTTTCTGTATAAACAAAATCCGAGACTCCACGATGTCCCCACTCCACTTCATTCATGAATTGCGGCATAATGCCTTTGATTTGTCCACCTGCCGTCAGCACGCCATCTGCTAATTGTCCCATGAGTCCAGATGAACCGCCACCAAAAACGACTTTCACCTGATTTTTGGCGAAAAGATGCGCGAGTTCTTCGGTTGCTTTAAAATATTCCGGATGGATTTGAGCGCTTGATGCGCAATAGACACAAATTTGCATGATACGGATTGTTATTGGTAAAAATAACATCTATTCACGAGTTATCACTTGAATTCAATCCGAATATCTAATTTTGACGCAAGGAATTAAACGTATGGACAAACCAACAGAACTCATCCGAGGAGAAATTGCCGATTATTACTTGTCAGAGGAAGGAATCTTATTTTCCTATTCAAAATCCATCAAGCGCACCGTTGAATTAATCGAACGTAATGTTGTCTTAGTGAAAGAAATAACGGGAAACAAACCGGTTCCTTTGTTGATTCATTTGGTGAATTCTCCCATTCCGGACAAAGAAACCCAGCGTTTTTCGAAGGAAAAACTTTCGGAAATTTATTCCGCCATGGCGATGGTTTCCAAGCCAGGGCTTTCCGCTTTCATCATCAAAATACTCTTTCAATTTCAAAAACCGCCCATTCCAATGCAATCGTTCACGGATGAGCAAAAGGCGTTGGATTGGTTAAAAAGTTTGAGCGTTGAACAATAATCAATTCCATACGTTTCTAAAAGAAAACAATGACTCAAAATTCTCCCAAACCAAAAAAGTGGAAAATGCTTCTCGTAAGCTGGTTATTTATCTATCCGCTTATCAACGTCATGTTTGCTGTTGTGTTTCCGCTTGTGAAGGAACAGCATCAACTAGTAAAAACACTTGTGTTTACGTTGATTCTCGTACCAATTATGGGGATTTGTTTACCGCTTTTACACAAGCGATTCTGGTCTTGGATTACAAAGTGATGTAATCGTTGTGAAACCTGGGTTGCATAACTTGAGGAATTTATCTGCAATTTTGTCCCATGGAAAAGAACCTAAAAGAACATTGGGAAACTGTTTACGCGACTAAAACACCGAGCGAAGTCTCTTGGACGCAAGAAAAACCAAGCATTTCATTGGACTTTATTTCGTCCGTTCAACTCGATAAATCAGCTGCGATCATTGACATTGGAGGTGGCGATAGCTTGCTCGTTGATTTCTTGTTGGATTTAGGATTTACGAACATCAGCGTTTTAGATATTTCGGCGCATGCGATTGAACGCGCCCAATTGCGCTTGGGTGCGAAAGCAAGTTTGGTTCATTGGATTGTTTCCGATATCAATGAATTTCAACCGAACCAACCTTATGATCTATGGCACGACCGCGCAGCTTTTCATTTTTTAACGAGTCAGCAGGACATCCAACGCTATGTGCACATGGTTTCAGCCTTTGCGAAAAAACTAGTATTGGGTACTTTTTCAACGGATGGACCCTTGAAATGCAGTGGACTGGAAATTACACAGTACAATGAAGCATCCATGGTGCAATTATTTGAATCTGTTGGATTTACGTTCAAAACAACAAAGCGCGAAGATCATTTAACACCGTTTGGTACGACCCAAAACTTTGTTTTTGCTTCGTTTGAGAAATTATAAACTCTGCCTAAGTACGATCCGCGAAGGATTTTCTAATCGTTGTTTCTTTCCACTGAGGACCATGCGTCCCATTGTTTTTCCCATTTGATAAAAGTCGGTAGAAATGGTAGTAATGCCGTTTTCGATCACCTTTTTTAATGGAATGTCGTTGTATGAAATGATGCCAATGTGCTTTCCGATTTCGAGGTTGTTTCGTTTCGCGATTTCAATTACTTCTACTAAATGGTCGTCGTTTGGAATGACAAACACGGCTCCTTTTTGAATGTGGTTTTCTTCCACGGAATGAATGACTTCTGATGGAAACTTAATTTCTGCACAGAATTCCTGAAATCCTTCCACCATGCCAATGGGCTCTTTGTTTCCAGGATAAATGAGGTACAATTTTCGGTAGAACTTTAAGCGAGATTGCACCTCGGTCAGTCCGCGTTTCATGTCCTTCGCAAACGCTTGATGCACGGAAGGGAAATGACTTAAATGCGCATTCGTTTGATCCAAAATAAATACATCTTCTTTGGGAAGTTTGGCGATAGACTCATGCGTTCGTGGTAAATTCGACGGCATAATAATGTACTTTGAATACTTGCCAGCGCTTTCAGAAATGAGTTTTTGAAATACCTGTGGATTGAAGTGGTGAAAGTAAATATCCAATTCAGCTTTCTCTTTTATTTCTTCAAGGAATCCATTGTAAATCATTTCTTTAAATGAGTTTAATTCATCAAATAATAGAAATAAATGTTGCTCGTGATGGAAGCCCAAACTTTTGACAAAATAACCTTTTCCAAGGATGGAATAAATCAATCCACGCTTCTTTAATTCGTCGTAGGCTTGTAAAACCGTGTCTCGGGAAAGTCCATTGGCTAGTGCCACTTTATTGATGGACGGCAACTTGTCGTTTAAACGTAATCGTTTCTCTGATAAAGCGCGTTCAATGCCATGTACCACTTGCTTGTACTTGGTATGCGTGGATGTTGGATCAATTTTTATAAGTGGCATAATGGAAAAACTGGTAGCTAAAATACGAATAAACTGGTAGGTACTGGTATGCTTAATTAAAATCCTTTTGTAGTTTCAACGTGAACTTAAAACCGTACTCGCTCCATGCAAATCAATGCCCCTGTTTTATTTGGTGTTCTTCCCTCTGGTAAAGAAGTCTATTCGTTTTTTTTATCCAATGCAAATGGACTCCAAATTGAATTGATCAATTACGGAGCTGTGATGAGAACGTGTCAATTACCAACGGAAGATGGACACAGTGACGTCGTTCTCGGATTTGATACCTTGGAAAAATACCTTCAGTCCATGGAAATGGAGAATCCTCCCTATTTTGGTTGCATAGTAGGACGCTATGCGGGACGCATCCGTCAGGGAAAAGTGAGGATTGGAGACAAAGAAATCCAATTGACAACAAACAATGGCGGACATCACCTGCATGGTGGATTCCAATCGTTTAGTCGGGCGTTTTGGGAAGTGGATGAGCAAACTTCGGCCAATGAACTGACGTTTCGATATGTTTGTCCAGCAGGGACGGAAAACTACCCGGGAGAATTAAACGTTCAGGTCACCTATACATTAACAGATCAAAACGAACTAAAAATCGCCATGCGTGCTGTTTCCACCGAGGATACGATCATCAATTTAACCCAACATCATTATTGGAATTTGGATGGTCATGCCTCATCCGTTGAAGGTCAATCGGTCTTCATCAATTCCAAGCGTTACTTGGTAAAAGATGCGGAGAATATTCCAACTGGTAAAGTGCAGGAATGGTCCAAACAGCCACTGCTGGAATCCTTGCCACATGAACTCTTAACAGGCATCGATCATTCCTTTGTTTTGGAAAAATCTACCGGCATTCAAGCGAAATTGATGCATCCATCCAACGGTTGGCAAATGTCCGTGTATTCGAATCAAGCGGCCGGACACATTTTTATTGGTTGTGGACTTCCCTCCCACCTCAGTGGAAAAAACGGTCAGACCTATCATTCCAAAAGTGGGATTTGCTTTGAAATGCAAAATTTCCCCGATGCTCCGAATCATGCGCATTTTCCATCCAGTTACCTAGAAAAAGATAAAATGTATGAAAATAACACGATCTTTCACTTTGAAAAACGAACACATGTATAAACGCGTCCTCATCGTATTGCTGATTTCCTTCTTGGGAATGAGTGTTTCTTGCAAAGACAAAAACAAACCGAAGCCACCTACTCCGCCTGTTGCGGTTGATTATTTGGCAAAAGGCGCTGACGTTGGATGGTTGTCCCAAATGGAAGCTACGGGATTCAAATTCTACGAATCTGATGGAACAGAAACGGATTGTTTGGACATCTTGAAAAACCGAGGAATGAATACCATTCGCTTGCGGGTGTTTGTTCATCCGTCGAGTGATCCACAAAGTGGACATTGCTCCAAAGAAGAAACCGTGGCAATGGCTGTCCGAGCAAAAAATGCAGGCATGCGCGTCATGATTGATTTTCATTATTCCGATACTTGGGCAGATCCATCACATCAAACCAAACCAGCTGCTTGGGCAAATTGTACCTTCGCCGCGTTGAAGGATTCTGTTTACCAACATACCTATGATGTGTTGAATGCCTTGAAATCCGCAGGAGTGACGCCAGAATGGGTGCAAATTGGAAATGAAATTCCAAGTGGTATGTTGTGGCCAGAGGGTTCGTACACAAATTTTGGACAATTGTCCGCACTTGTCAATAAAGGCTACGATGCCACAAAGGACATCGATTCAAGCATCAAAGTGATTGTTCACATCGACAAAGGAAATGACAATGCGCGTTTCCGTTGGTTCTTTGATTTAGCCGTTGCAAATGGTATGAAGTTCGATGTCATCGGTGCTTCGTATTACCCGTATTGGCTCGGAACGGATTACACCGCGACCATCAACGACCTAGAAACAAACTTAAACGACATGGTCACTCGCTACGACAAAGATGTCATGGTGGTAGAAGTTGGAGGGGATTACACCTTGGTTCAAAATACGCAGGACATGTTAAATCAAGTGATTTCCATTGTTCGCGGTATTCCCGGTGAACGTGGACTCGGTGTCATCTATTGGGAACCAGAAGGAGCGAAATCATGGAGTAATTATCAGTTGAACTGTTGGCAAAACAATGGAAAACCATCCACTGCTTTAGATGCTTTTTTAAATTAATCCGATGATGCAGAAAAGTGGTAGTTTTTTCGTTTTCCTTATTTCATTTGCATTCAGTTTATATGGACAACGAAGCGAAGAATCGTTTAATAACGGTTGGGAGTTCTTGCGGGAAGAAGGTACTTGGGAAAAAGTCACGCTTCCTCACACAGCTCGATTGGAGTCAAAAGTGGTTGTTGCTCAATTTCAAGGAGATTGCGTTTATCGAAAGTCGTTTTCCTGTCATTTAAAGAAGAATGAAAAAGCTTTTTTACACTTCGAAGGTGTCATGATGACTGCCGCCATTTATTTGAATGACACGTGGATGGGAACACATGAAGGTGGCTATCTTCCTTTCACAATAGACCTGAGCGGAGAATTGAAAAATGGGAAGAATGTGATTGAAGTCCGTGTGAACAATGTGGATCATCCACAAATTCCACCTGGAAAACCACTGAAGGACCTTGATTTCAATTATTACGGTGGAATCTACCGGAATGTCACTTTGATTAAGACAAATGCCATTCATATCACTGATGCCGTTCAAGAAAACAAGCCAGCTTCCGGAGGTGTATTTGTGAATTTTAATTCCTTTCATGCTTCCACTGCGCAGGCAAAAGTTCTCGTTCATGTGAAAAATGAAACGGATCAATCCGCTAACATTCGAGTGGAAACAACCATTACGGATGGAAAAGACTATTCGAATCGAACGATTTCCCCTACGCAAGAATTGGCAGGGCATGCGAGTGAGCAAATCGAATCTGATGTGCAGGTTGCTCATGCGGAACTTTGGAGTCCGAGTCATCCGTTTTTGTATGATATGACTATTCGTGTGTACAATGACAATAAATTGGTGGACGAACAACACCAAAAAGTAGGCATCCGTTTCTTCGAACTGAAAGAAGATGGATTTTACCTGAACAATGAAAAGTACTTTTTATCGGGAACAAACCGTCACCAAGAATATCCATACATCGGATACGCCCTTTCGGACGAAGCAAACTGGCGCGATGCAGTCCTCATAAAAAACGCAGGATTCAACTTCGTTCGTTTGTCCCACTATCCTCAATCGGAAGCGTTTTTGGATGCCTGTGATGAACTTGGATTGATCGTGATGAATTCCCTTCCAGGTTGGCAGTTTATGGGTGATTCAACCTTTCAAGTGAATGTCAAACAAAATTTGCGGGACATGGTTCGTCGAGACCGAAATCGTGCCTGTGTCCTATTTTGGGAGAATTCCTTGAATGAAACTTGGATGGAAAAACCGTTTATGGCTGAGTTGAATCAGATTTTGGATCAAGAATTTCCGTTTTATTCCATCAGCGCCAGTTGGATCGATGATCCTTCTTACGATTTGTTTATTCCTGCGCGTCAACATGGAAAAGCACCTGACTATTGGAATCCATATCAAAACGGCGCGAAACACATCCTCATTGCGGAATATGGCGATTGGGAATACTATGCTCAAAATGCTGGTTTCCAACAGAAGTCCTTTGCGGATTTAAAAGAAGAGGAACGCACCTCTCGACAATTACGTTCCGATGGCGAAAAACGACTCTTGCAGCAAGCAACGAATTTTCAAGAAGCATCAAACTCCAATCGAAAAGGAGCAACGACCATCGGTGAAGCAAATTGGCTGATGTTCGATTACAACCGTGGTTATAGTCCGGACTTGGAATCCTCTGGAATTGCCGATATTTTCCGCATCCCAAAGTTCTCCTACGACTTCTACAAAAGTCAAGTTTCACCAGGAAATTTTACGCGAGATTCACGACTTTCTTCACCAAATAACATCGAAATTGCGAGTTATTGGTCTGCGGATTCTCCGCTAGATGTTACTGTATTCAGTAATGCCGATGAAGTAGCATTGTACCTTAACGATTCCTTGATTGGACGCCAAACTCCGACCGTGAACGAACTAAGTGATCACCTTTCTCAGGCTCCTTTTGTCTTTCATGTTGGAGCATTCGAAGCTGGTACATTGATGGCGGTTGCTTTTGTTGACGGAAAAGAAGTCGGATTAGATAGAGTGTCCACCGCAACGAATCCAGATGGAATGGACATGGAAATCGATTTTGCAGGAATTCCCATTGCTACCGATCACATGGATGTGTTTTTTGCACGTGTCAAAATTCTCGATCATGAATCGCTGGTTTCAACGGCCCAAAATGAAGTGACGTTTGAAATCGTCAAAGGAAAGAACGTGGAATTGATCGGCGAAAATCCAGTAAAAGCGGAAGCGGGAATTGCCTCCATTCTTGTGCGAACAACTTCCTTCCACGATGAAATTCACCTTCAAGCAACTTCTCCAGGATTAGGGACGCATGTATTTATTTTAACACCAGAAAAATGATGGATGTACCCAACGGACCCATTCGGGAATTAAGCCTAGACTTCAAAGCGCAATTTGGAAGGAGTCCTTCCCTACTCGTTTTTGCGCCCGGACGAATTAACGTTATCGGTGAACACATCGATTACAACGATGGCTATGTTTGTCCAGCTGCGATTGACAAATTCATGGGCTTTGCCATCGGGCCTGCGAACGGAGATCTTTCGCTCATCACAGCGCTTGACTTGAACGAAGAGTTTCAATTTGATGCCAATGATACGTTTCATCCAGAGGAGAGCCATTGGACCAATTACTTCAAAGGGGTCTTGTCCCAATTTTCAACAGAAAACATCGCTCCGTTTCAGTTGTGCTTCAAAAGTACGATTCCCGGTGGTGCAGGACTTTCTTCCTCCGCGGCACTATCCTGTGGCTTTGCTTATGCGTTAAACGAATGGACAAAAGCAGGAAAATCGAAAAAAGAACTGGCGCTCATGGGACAGCGAACGGAACATCTATTTGCGGGAGTAAACTGTGGATTGATGGACCAATTTGCGAGTGTGTTTGGACAGAAAAATCACTTGCTTTGGATGGATTGTCAAGATTTGTCCTTTTCCTACGTCCCTGCGGATTTTGAATCCTACACTTTTTTGTTAATCGATTCCAAAGTCAAGCACTCGCTAGCAGATTCAGCTTACAATCAACGTCGACGTGAAGTAGAAAAAGCCAAGGATAAATTGAAAGCGACTTTTCCAGAAATCACCTCTTTTCGGGATGTCAACGTAAAGCAACTTGAGCAAGTCAAAGCAGAAATTGGAGAGACTTCGTTCAATCGAGCGTCCTTTGTCATTGCGGAAATTCAGCGCGTGAAAGATGCGATGAAATCCATCGAGAACCAACGTTTTGAACAGTTAGGATCCTTGCTCAATGAAACACATCACGGACTTTCAGCATTGTACGAGGTTAGCTGTGCAGAATTGGATTTCCTTCAAGTACAGTCGCTTACATGTGCTGGCGTACTCGGTGCACGCATGATGGGCGGTGGATTTGGTGGTTGTTTGTTGGTTTTGATTCACCAAGATGACGTTCAATCCGCCATCAGGCAACTTTCGAAACAGTATTTAGCAAAATTTGGCATTGAGCCAGCTGCTTATCCGGTGAAAATTGGACAAGGCATTCAACACATGAATTGGCATGAACAAGTTTGATTTGAATATCCATCCACATCGTCGCTACAATTCATTGTTGGACGAATGGATTCTCGTTTCTCCTCAACGCGCTTTGCGTCCATGGCAAGGACAAACGGAAAATGTGATCGAGGAAAAACGTCCGGCACATGATCCAAATTGTTACTTGTGCGCTGGGAATGTCCGAGCAAATGGACTTCAAAACATTGCCTACACCGATTGTTACGTCTTTGAAAACGATTTCTCTGCATTGATGAAAGAGGAAGTCGAAGATTCCGAATCCAATTCCTTTTTTTTCAAGCACAAAGTGGAACGAGGCATCAATAAAGTGGTGTGTTTTTCACCCAATCATGCCTTGACCTTGGCTGAAATGAGTGAGGACGAAATTTTGTCGGTCGTTCAAACGTGGACCAGTGAATACCGCGAACTTGGTGCATTGGATTACATCAACCATGTGCAATTGTTCGAAAACAAAGGAAGTGTGATGGGATGTAGCAACCCGCATCCACATGGACAAATATGGGCGCAGTCCTCCCTACCTACGCAGGTAGCGAAAACACAGAAACAATTGCTTGCTTATTTTGACGAAAATGGAAGTCCATTGTTGTTGGATTACGTGAAACAAGAAACAAGTCAACAGGACCGTATTGTTGCTGAGAACGAACACTTTATTGCATTGGTGCCATTCTGGGCAACCTGGCCGTTTGAAACGATGATCGTGAGTAAATTTCCGTGTGAGAACTTGTTACAGTTGAAAAGCGATCAGCAGCTGAGTTTCTCACAAATGATTCAATGTGTGACCGTGAAATACGATAATCTTTTTCAGTGTTCGTTTCCCTATTCAGCTGGAATTCATCAAGCGCCGACGGATGGGAAAGCGCATCCGGAGTGGACGCTTCACATGCATTTTTATCCGCCTTTATTGCGTAGCGCTAGCGTCAAGAAATTCCAAGTGGGTTATGAAATGCTCGGTGAAGCTCAGCGAGACATTACACCAGAGCAAAGTGCGGAAAAACTTCGCTCACTTTCTACCATTCATTACAAAACAACCTAGAACATGCATACCTTATCTACGACTGATTTCTTAGTCTTTTTCGTGTATTTCGTCATCATTGTCGGATACGGCTATTGGATTTACAAGCGCAAACAGAAAGAATCCTTGAATAGCCAAGATTACTTTTTAGCGGAAGGATCCTTGACTTGGTGGGCGATTGGCGCGTCGTTAATCGCGAGCAACATCAGTGCGGAGCAATTCATCGGAATGAGCGGCAGTGGATTCAAAATGGGACTCGCAATCGCAACGTACGAATGGATGTCAGCAGCAGTGTTAATCCTTGTAGCTGTGTTCTTTATGCCGGTTTACTTGAAGAATAAAATCTCGACGATGCCGCAGTATTTGAAGAAACGATACAACGGACAAGTGGCCATGATTATGGCCGTTTTTTGGCTGATGTTGTATGTGTTTGTAAACTTGACGGCGATTTTGTACCTCGGTGCTTTGGCGATTAGTAGCATTTCCGGATTGAACTTATTCTTCTGTATGGCGTTTTTAGCCATTTTCGCTGTGATCATAACACTTGGCGGTATGAAAGTCATTGGATTTACAGATGTCATTCAAGTCTTCTTTTTAATCCTCGGTGGACTCGTGACAACCTATTTAGCAGTAGATTTAGTCGCAAAAGAATTCGGTGGATCAGGTGTTTTAGATGGTTTGTCCTATTTGAAAAGTCAAGCGGGTGATCATTTTCACATGATTTTCAATCGATCCAATTCCAACTACATGGACCTACCTGGATTGTCCGTTCTAATTGGGGGAATGCTCATTATCAACTTAAATTATTGGGGTTGTAATCAATACATTACACAACGGGCATTGGGTGCAGATTTAAAAACAGCGCGTGGCGGAATCCTATTTGCTGCCTTTTTAAAATTATTGATGCCGGTGATTGTTGTCCTGCCTGGAATTGCAGCATATGTGCTGTATCAAAACGGGCATTTTCAAACGGAGCTATTGCAAGGCGGAGAATTGAATCCAGACCGCGCCTATCCTGTTCTATTGAATCTATTGCCTTCTGGATTGAAAGGATTGTCCTTTGCCGCTTTGACGGCTGCCATTGTCGCTTCCTTGGCTGGAAAAGCGAATAGCATTGCTACCATTTTCACCTTGGACATTTATCAAACAAAGATCAATCCAACAGCGACAGAGAAATCGTTGGTCAATATCGGAAAAATAGCCATTGTTGTAGCAATGTTGATTGCCATGGCGGTGTCGCCATTTTTAGGCATCGATAAAAAAGGTGGATTTCAATACATTCAAGAATATACGGGCTTTGTAAGTCCAGGTATTTTCGCCATGTTCATTTTTGGATTCTTTTGGAAAAAGACAACGTCCAACGCCGCACTTTTCGCAACCATTGGTGGATTCCTCTTTTCCATTGTATTAAAATTCTTACCGCTTTTCGTTTCACTGAAAGGATTGAATCCACTTGGATTCGCGGTGAAAAATGCAAATGGGATTTATGAAATCCCCTTTATTGACCGCATGGGATTTGTGTTCGTCCTTTGCGCGATTGGAATGAGCATCATTAGTGTTAGAGAAACGAAACGAGGCGTAGTTCCAAACGCCATGGAAATAGATCGGAGCATGTTCCGTTTGTCCAATGGATTCATTGTTGGAATGCTCGTGATTCTGTCGCTACTCGTGGCGCTTTATACGATTTTCTGGTAGAATCTTAAATGATTTCGACAAGTAATCGACGTTGCAAGCCAATTTCGACCAATTTGAAAAAGGTGGAAAATTGAATGTCGCTCATCCCGCGCTCAATGCGCGAGATGTAGCTTTTCTTTGTGCCAGTTCTTTCGGCTAATTGTTCTTGTGAAAGCTTTGCTTCTTTTCGCGCCGCTTTGAGTTGTTCGCCAAGGCGAAAGGCGATGGACTCACGATCGAATTGATCGCGTTTTTCTGTTCCTTTACTGCCGTATTTGGCTTGTAATAATTCTTCGAATGTGCTAATCTTTTCCATGGCTGTATTCTTTTTTTAATTTTTCTGCTAAACGAATTTCTTTTAATGGCGTTTTTTGAGACTTCTTCACAAAGCAATTGGTGAGGACAATCAATTCTTCTTTTTCTTTAAAACAAAGAATGCGAATGCTCTTTTCTGAAGTTAACACACGAACCTCATAGATTCCATTGCTTGAAACGAGTTTCTTGAAGAATTTCTTTGGTACTTCACGTTCAAAACGAATGTAATCTAAGATGTAATCGATTTTTGTTTGCACTTTGGGCGTTTGCTCAAAATAAAAGCTTAAAAACAGCTCTTTATAAAATCTAAATTCTCTAATTTTCTCCAAAGTTAACTATTTAGTTTACATTTTAACAAATTTCCAATCACTTTTTTCAAAAAAAAAATCCATGGAATTGTTTAACGTTGTTTTCTTGAACTTATTTTATTGATTCTTACTGTCCATGAGGTCATCAGCCGGATTTATTATGTGTATATTTGACACTTAGCTTCGTATATGAGAGATCTTCTGAAAATTTGTCTAATCTTGGTTGCATTAACTTCCTGTAAAAAGGATAAAGTTCCCACACCTACTCCACCAATTCCAACAGATCCTTCGGGTTATATTCAGTACGGAACACCTTATGCATCGATGCCAGCAACGGAGGATGCGGTCATTTACGAAGTGAATTTACGTGCGTTTAGTTCAACGGGAGATTTGCAAGGGGTGATCAATCGTTTAAATGAAATCAAAGCACTCGGTGTAAATACCATTTGGTTGATGCCGATTTACGAAGAAGGCATTTTAAACAGTGTTCATTCACCTTATTGTGTGAAGGATTACAAAAAAGTAAGCACAGAATACGGTTCTTTGGAAGACTTGAGGACTTTGACAACCCTAGCTCATCAGTTGGGAATGTCAGTGATATTAGATTGGGTGGCGAATCATACCTCTTGGGATAATGCGTGGATTTCTGCTCATCCCGATTGGTACTCACAAGACGCGGCGGGAAATATCATCATTCCTCCTGGAACGAACTGGAACGATGTTGCGGACTTGAATTTCAATAATACAAATATGAAATTGGCGATGATTGATGCCATGAAATATTGGGTGTTCGAAGCAAACGTCGATGGATTCCGATGCGATTATGCTGATGGTGTGCCATTTGAATTTTGGCAACAAGCTTTAACGGCCTTGGAAGCGATTCCAAACCGCGATTTACTGTTTTTGGCGGAAGGTACACGCGCAGATCATTACACAGCTGGATTCGATTTAACGTATGGTTGGAATTTCTATACGGCGGCTAAGAATTTATGGGCTGGGACAGCTTCTATCACAAACTTATACAATACACATTTGGCTGAATACACCAATATGCCCGCTGGAAAACACAAAATTCGTTTTACAACGAATCATGATGAGTCCGCGTGGGATGCTTCGCCCTGGTCGCTGTTTAACGGAAAAGCAGGTGCCTTAGCTGCTTCTGTTTCAACGATTTTTATGGGAGGTGTTCCTTTGATTTACACAGGACAAGAAGTTGGACGCAGTACCACTACTCCATTTTTCACGAATTCACCGATCAATTGGACCATCAATCAAGACATGCTGCAAGCTTACAAGGACATGTTGGCATTCCACAATGAATCTGCGGCGGCGCGCAAAGGAAGTATTTCGAATTATGCTGTTTCCACCAATGTGCTTTGCGTAAAGAAAACACTTGGGACTGAAAATGTGGTAATTATCGTGAATGTACGCAATTCGAATCAAACGATTACCATACCGAGTCCGCTGACAGGAAGTTGGACCAACGCCCTCACAAACGCAAGTTATACCTTGGGAAGCACGGTGAGTTTGACTCCTTATCAATACATCATTCTAAAAAACTAAAAGGCTCCTGATTTGATTTCATCTACAATAGATGGATCCAACAAGGTACTTGTGTCACCGAGATTAGAAGTGTCTCCCTCAGCGATTTTACGCAGAATGCGTCGCATGATTTTTCCACTTCGTGTTTTTGGAAGACCAGAAACAAATTGGATTTTATCCGGTTTTGCAATGGCACCAATGATGCGTGAAACGGTTTGAAGAATATCTTGTTTGGTCATCGTGGCATCCGCATGATGCTGTTCCATAATGACATATGCGTAGATTCCTTGTCCTTTCACGTCGTGTGGATATCCAACTACAGCGCTTTCAATGACACCAGTGTGCATGTTAATGGCATTTTCCACTTCCGCTGTTCCGATTCGGTGTCCACTAACATTCAACACGTCATCTACACGTCCCGTAATGCGATACATACCATCTTCGTCGCGTAAACATCCGTCACCTGTAAAATAATAGTTTTCATAGACGGAAAAGTACGTCTGACGGCAGCGCTCATGATCATTGTAAGTAGTGCGTATGATTCCTGGCCAAGGAAATTTGATGCACAAGTTTCCATTCACGCCATTTCCTTCGATTTCATTACCGGCATCATCCACTAGGCAAGGTTGTACTCCTGGCAATGGCAATGTAGCGAAGGATGGTTTACTTGGGGTGACTCCCGCTAAGTTTGAAATGAGTACGCCGGACGTTTCCGTTTGCCACCATGTATCGACGACAGGACAGTTATTTTTACCAATGTGTTCAGCATACCAATGCCATGCTTCTTCGTTGATTGGTTCTCCCACGGATCCGAGTACTTTTAAGGAACTTAAGTCTTTGTCCACCACATGTTCCAAGCCAAAGCCCATTAAACTTCTAATTGCAGTTGGTGCGGTGTACAGAATGTCCACTTTAAATTTATCTACGATATCCCAAAATCGTCCGGCATCCGGATACGTTGGAATTCCTTCAAACATCAGTGAAGTTGCTCCTGCGCTTAAAGGTCCGTATACAATGTAGCTGTGACCAGTGATCCAGCCGATGTCCGCTGTGCAAAAGTGAATTTGTCCAGGTTGATATTGAAAGACATTCACGAAGGTGTAATTGGTCCATATCAAATAGCCGGCAACCGTATGCACGACCCCTTTCGGTTTTCCAGTAGAACCGGAAGTATATAGAATAAAGAGAATGTCTTCGGCATCCATTTCCACGGCAGGGAAAAATGGGTTTCCAGCATCCTCCACTTTTTGAATTTCATCGGTCCACCAGACATCGCGTCCTTTTAGCATCGATACTGGTGTCGATGTTCGCTCGCAAACAATGACCCTTTCGATGAATTCATTCCCAACCAAAGCATCGTCAATTACCGCTTTCAATGGAATGTCCTTTGCACCGCGAAAAGCACCATCACAGGTCACAATGAACTTTGCTTGGGCATCGTCCAAGCGATTAGCAATGGCTTGAGCGGAGAATCCCCCAAAAATAATGGAGTGAATCGCACCAATGCGAGCGCAGGCTAAAGTGGCAATCGTTAATTCCGGAATCATTCCCATATAGATGCACACACGGTCGCCTTTTTTTACGCCATTGTTTTGAAGGACGTGAGCAAACTGCATGACTTTGTGGTGTAATTCGATGTAGGTAAACGTCCGAGATGTTTCCTGTGGATTATTGGATTCCCAAATCAGGGCCGTTTCTTGACCTCGATTAGCTAAGTGGCGATCCAAGCAATTTTCCGTAATGTTTAGCGTTCCACCTTGAAACCATTTGACAGAAGGTTCTGTGAAATTCCATTCCAGGACTTTGTTCCATTTCTTTTTCCAAACGAAATTCTCGGCTATTTCTGCCCAAAATTCTTCTGGATGATCAACACTTTTTTGATATGCTTTCTGATAAGCTTCAAGGCTTTTGATTTGGTATGGATACATGGTCATTGCTTTATTTATCGAAAATACAAAAGGTTCTTTCCGAAAATTAGCAATAATCAATCAGATGTTAGCATAAAAGCAACATGAATTTACGGGATGATTTCCACCGCTACTTCATTGCGACGGTTGATGATGTCCCACGGAGCGTTGTAGCCCATGTACATGAAAGGTCCTGTTGCGTTCAAGTGATGTTTTTGAATGATTTGACGAAGGACTTCGGTGTGACTTTCAATGCGTTCATCGTTAGAGAATCCACCGTACCGAACCACTAGCAATACTTTTGAAGCCTCTTCTTGTATTTCCACGTTTTTATTCGATGGATTGGGCAAATCACTTTTCTTGTATTTGCTTGGCATGACAAAGTACATCGTTGCAGAGTCGCTTAGTTCCATGACAACTGGGGAAGTCATGGCGATTTTTTCAGCTTTTTCATTTCCACCAAAGATATATCCCGCGATACTGCGGAATCCATCGCTTCCTGAATTGTCGAAAGATTTATCTTTCAGGTTTGTCTTCGCAACGATCATCTGAGGATATTTTCTCAACTCAATATTTTTGTCGAATGATTTCAATACAACATAATCTGGAGATTCAATATTTTGGTAACGGAAGGACATAACGACAAAGAATAAGACAATGATGCCAACAAAACCAACGAGGATATAGGTCATTTTTTTCATGTGTTTTCTTTTTAGAACAATTGTTAGCGATATAAGTTCAAATTTCATGGATAATCACCTGAAGTCAAGCGATATCGACACTTTAAACACAACAAAATGGTTAGTTACCGCATTTTTTTCACGAAAAATCACACCATTATCGAAAATTGTATATCTTTGCACTCAGAAACGGCCTTGTGGCGCAACTGAATAGCGCATCTGATTACGGCTCAGAAGGTTTCAGGTTTGAATCCTGACAAGGTCACTAAAGCGGAGATTTGATCAATTTTGATCGGATCTCCGTTTTTTATTTCCGATAAAACCTTTGATAATGAATGTGTTAAGTGAAAAAATACATTCGTTCGAAAAGTTAGAACTCGCCCCTTTTGCTTGTCGTAAGTGAATCCATCTGGAAACAAAATGTGTTGCAACTTGTGCTTATCAAACATATTTGCTGAACCCCATATTTTACTAAGGTTCTTGGCTATTTGAAGGCCATTTTTGATGCATTTTTTAAGGTTAGAACTCGTCAGGTTGGGGTTCATGAGTTTTTGCTCCAAAATTGAAATCTCTTCCCGATACTTTTCACTGTATTTGGTGTAAATCAAGGTATCAATTTTGCCAATTGCGTAGCGTTCTTCCATCTGCTCCAAGTCTTTTTTAACTTGCGTCAATTTAGATTTTGTCACCATCATTTCATTGGCATCTTCCTTAGACAACTCCAACAAAGTGTATTGCATGACTTCAGGTGCTACATCCTTCTCCACTCCTTTCAAATCCAATTGGTATTCATTCAGAAGGTTTTCGAAAGCCACGTGCAATTTTTTAGCACTGTAATTGACCCCAGCGCATTTCTTTTGACATTTGTAATAGAACAGGTCTTTAGATTTTACATAGAAACCTGTCATCAAATGATTGCAGGTTGGACAACGCAAAGATTTCTTTAGAGGCAAGTCCAAAGACATAGTTTCATAGGTTTTACTGACTACCTTACTTGCTGGAGCATGCATGGCTAAGAAATCTTCTTGTGAAACCAAAGGTTCGTGTTGGCCTTGAATGATTTCACCTGGTAGCATTTTTGAAATGAGAATTCCACAATAAAACGGATTGTTAAAAATATCGTGCAAGCGTTTTTCATCGATCTTCATTCCCTGAGCATTCAGCTTACGGACAATTTCTGCTGAACTGTATGTATTATGGCGTCTCCATTGAAAAGCTTGTCTGAGCAAGTCCCCTTCTGCTGTAACAACAATTTCCCAATCTACTGCTCTGTGGTGCTTCTTGAGGTTTTGATATCCTCTAGGTGGCGTCCAGAGCCAATAACCTTTGCGCAATAATTCGGTCATACCAGTTTTGGTCTTGTCTCTGCGCATTTCGTTGTCAAAACGGCTTAATAGAAAGAAGAAATCTTGTTGCATGATTCCTCCTGCATTAGAAGTATCTACCTTTTGTGTTACGGCGATCAGGGTAATTCCTTGTTTCTTGAGTTCGTCAGCAATGTATGAGGCATTGGCCCCAGAACGAGAGAAACGGTCGTAGGAATAGATTAGGATGTAACCGATAGTCGAATTTTGACGAGCATATTTAATCATGCGCTGAAATTCTTTTCGTTCATCGGTTTTGGCAGATTCATAGGTTCCACCAAAATACTCGACTACTTCATACCCGTTTTTCAAGGCGAAATCTTCACAATATTGCTTTTGAGTGGCCAAACTGGTATTGTTATCAGCCTGCTCTTTGGTCGACACACGGGTATAGATAATCGCTTTGTTGCGGTTATTCTTTTTGGTGCTTAAACCATAGAGTTTTTCAAAGTCCTTCAATCTATTCATTAACTTTAAATAAAGTGTACTTTATTACTAATTCACAGTAAGTTTCAAGAACAGCTAGGTATTCCGTTGCTTGTTCGATTGTCATTTTTTTCTGCTTACTAATTTTCTCAATTAATCTTTTTTTTCGTTCTTCTTTTGACAAATCCATTTCAAATTATGGATGTGCTCGCATTCCTAGGTTTTAGGTAATTTGCGCTATTTACAATTGATCCAAGTTATTTGGTATCGAGTTTATGTTTAATTGTGTTGGTGCATTTCACAACTTTTCCTTTTTGTGTGCTAATAGAGATATCTTGATACCCATTTCTAATAATGAGGTCCTGTATCCTATTTAAATTATCTACACTATTGCTTTGGGTTACTTTGATAGTTTCAGCTTTCTTCGTTGTATCGTTGAAACTGATTTCGATCTTTGTAATATCCTCCTGCTTCAATAGTTTTAAAACCATGGCTTCATCTTTAGTTAAGATGTTTTGGTTTTCAGAACATTCGTCTTCACCAAGGTCTGCTATCAGTTCTTTGATTATTTCAAATAATGATATACTCAAATACGAATTACTCATGAATTTATTCAATTCATGAAAATCCTCGTCATTAGCATTCCTCATTTCTTTATTAAAGAAAAAGACTTCCCCTTTTTCATTGATAAAAATTCTATGGTCGGCTCTAGTTATGATCAAATCAAGAAGAATATTCTCGAGTACTGTTGCTTTCATTGAATTTATAAACTCAATGAAATCTGCTGATTTAAACATTTTTTCTAGCTCTGTTTTTGAGACCTGAGAATTTAGTGAGGCAAAATAGTTAAGCAATTCATCTTGCCCTTTCATTAACTCATCGTGTTTAGAGAGCATACACAACACATCTTTTAACTGCTTTATTAGCTCTAAGGGTAAATTATATGCCCTTAATTTTTGAATGAGCTTGATCCAAAATGCTTCAGCAAGGTTAAATGAATAGGTTGCCCCTAACGGATTTCTTTTGAGAAGCAACTCCATTTTATCCCAGTGATTAAGAATCCGAGCTGGAATATCTAAGTTTTTACGGCTATACCTTGGAGTACGTAAGTAATCTAAAGGGTCATTATTTTGACTATCTATTATCTCAAAGCCTTTTGTGTAAGTGTCGAATTTATTTTTCATACTTCAAATTTATAAATAAAAATAATATGAGTTACATTAATGTAAGATGAATTATTTATATTTGCTAAAAAAGAGGAGATGAAATATCTAGATGGCAAATATCTACATATGTGTGGTTTTGATTTGTGTGGATGCTCATTTTATGGGCGCCAAAATCAAATTTATTGCTCAACCCAATGTAAACAAGCGCACAATAATCGTAAGGCGAGTATAATTAACAAAGCAACCAAAGGAACAGATCTCAAAATTAAAAAGGCCGTACGGATCTTACTTGGTCTATTCAAAGCTGACAAAGAGGGGAAATTTGTTATTAATCAGGTTGACCTCATTTCTAAATCATTTCCCTTTGATTTGCCTACCTTAAAAATAAAAGATGACCGTTATAACGGTGTTATGTACAGTTTTGGGTCTTTTTGTTTTTACCAAGAAGGTGGGAATTTTATTTTTACAAAATCTAACAAATATGGCACATATACCATTTAATCACTTCGATGCAACAGCATTCAATAACTTTGTTCCAGAAGCGACAAAAACTGCGAGGAGTAGTGCTTTTCAAACCGTATTAATTATCGGGGGGCTTGCTATTGGAATTTGGGCAATTTACAGAGTTGTAAATTCAAGAATCGAGGACAAAAAAGTAAAACAAGATTCATAATACTTCCTTCAAAACGCATCCCTATTCTTCTTAAAGGATAATAATTAATACGCATTGATATGATTTTATGCAGATTTATCCGTTTAAAGTTGTATGTATTTGAATTAATGCGTGTGAATTCAGCTGAATGCGATTTGTACTTTCCTATTTAAAGAATTTTGCTCTTAACAGATCATTAATCCTAGCGTGATTGTTCATTAATAATAACCGACCTTTATACCGTAATTTAATATTACTAAGCTAAACAATAAATCAAACTCATTTATTCCCTATACCTTCCCGTTCAGCGAATTCAAACTTTGATTAACTGCATCAACTGAATCTTTTAAATGCTTTGTATTAAAGGAGAATATTGATTCGGTTTTCTCACTATGAATCTTTGGCTCTTTATATAAATTTTCAATAGACTTAAGAAGCATTTCTTGACGCGATTTATTTGGATCTCTGTCTCCTTCCGCAAGCATTCTTGAATATGCTGTCAATGTCATTGCAACTGCAGATTTAAATGCATATTCCTCCTCTAGATTTCTTTCTTTAGAATACTGTTTAAATACAAAGCCATAAAGTATAAATACAGGTGTGGTCTTCAATAAATTAACCAAAAGATTTACCCATTCGTTATTTAGTTTGGCAGGAAAGAATGTAAAAATCACAATAACCCAAAATATTGAAAGTATTGTCATTGCAATAATTGCAATCCTCCATGAAGGCAATGCCTTTGAAAGTTTGGTTTCACGAGCATGAAATTTTGATCCTAGCGCTCCATCTGCTGCCATTCCTGTCAACCTTTCTATTTCTTCCTTCCTACTTTCCGTATATTCTAAATGTTCTTTTGCTTTATCAAAATACATCAACGCTTGTTTTTGATTATCATCAAACTCAGTTTCAATATTCTCCCATTGCGATTTTATTGTTTTAAATTCATTCTGATATGAAACAATTTCCTTATCGATTGCTGAAACTTTTTCTTTTACATTATTAAGAATTCCAGAGATTTCAGTTTCACGATTACTAGAATTTGATAGAATGGCTGTTATTTCATTCGACTGAATACGAGATTCATTAAGTATCGAAGAAATTTGCTCTAAATCATTTCTTTTGGACTTAATATAATTATCAATTTCGAGAATTTTTGAATTTAAAGTATTCTTTAGGTTTTCAAAAAGATTTAAATTTTTTTCTAATGCTTTTTGATTTTTTGAGATTAGTTGAAATTGAGCATTTAATCGCTCCTGTTGAAGATGTGTAGATTTTATACTTGTTTTGCTCCAAAATCCATTTTTGACTTGATAGTGGATAAATTTATCCAATAACGGTTCTAATTGATGAAAAGACTTGTTTTCGAAATAATTAATGAACAAAGGGAGTTCATTAGCTAAATCAATACTACCAAATTCATTTTGGAAATTTTCTAAATTAGGAAGATTTAGTTTCAAACCATTTTGCAATTCATAATCTAATTGACTAATCATTCGATCAAAAAGTTCTGTAAATTCTGCTGCATTATATTTTGAAATTGCAATTTTAGTTAAGTCATTTTCATCTGGATAAGAAGTGAAAAATATTTCAGTAATATCGTAATTTTTTAATGCTAGGATGCTATTAAGACAACTTTGAAATTGATTTATATTCATCGACAATAGTATTAAAGTTCTTTTAAACTTTTAGCTTTCAATAGAAGTGATTTTGTAAAGAGATGTTTCCCTACCCCCCAATCGGCTGATACAAGCCTTTCTCAATGCAAATACGGGCGAAGTCGGCGGTGGTTTTGGCGTGGAGAACTTGGAATAATTTGGAGCGGGTGCGGTCAATGCTTTTCTTGGATAGGCCAATGCGGTCGGCAATTGATTCGCTGGTGCTTCCGGAGCAGATCAGACGGATGACCATCATTTCTCGTTCTGAAAAATTAAAGTGAGCCATGGCCTCCTGTCTTTTATGATTCTTTTGAACTTGAATTAACAAGGCCTCATTGACAATATCCGATTGGTGAATACCTTTATCGAGCACATTGTAGAACGCATCAACAAGCTCTTCGACACTACAATCCTTTTTCAGATAACCTTTAGCACCCATTTGGATCAGTTCTCCAGCGATTTGCACATTGGTGTGCATACTAATGAAGATGACACAAATTTCAGGGTACTTTTTTAACAATATCTCCAAAACCTCTTTGCCATTCATTTCTGGCATGTCAAGGTCTAGTAAAGCGACATCAATAGGTTTAGATTTGAGTTTTTCCAGAAATTCAATGCCATTTTGAGCAACAAAGGAAATGGTAATTCCTTCTTCATCTTTAAGCGCAGCGCTTAAGCCCTGAAGAACTATGGTATGGTCATCTGCAATAGCGATTCTAATTTTTGGACCGCCTTTCTCACCTCGTTGCTTTTTTGTCATTGCAAGTGAAATTAGTTATTATACAGAAAAAACCAATAAGATTTTCCCTCCTCGTTCAGCACGTTCAAAATTCAAAGAACCTTTTAGAATGGATACTCTATGCCCGATTGAAGACAAACCAATTCCAGCGTTTTTCAATTGCAAATACTCGTAGTCTGACTGACTAATCGCAACACCGTCATGTTTGATTGTAAATTGAACTTGAGCACCCATCATTTGGAATTCACCATCGATATAAGAAGGTTTGGCGTGTTTAACTGTATTGTTGAGCAATTCAGAAATGATATAATAAACCTGAATCTCTTGCTCCTTGGTTAGGGTAATATGAGCAGGTAAATGCTCCATCACAAGACACGGCTTTCCAATGCTTTTTTGCGCATTCTCAAACAGGCGATCTATGGATTTTCTTAAGCCAAAATTCAGCAAATAATGCGGCAACATCCCATTGGTGATAGACCGCAAGCTTGTTACAGACTTCTCGATCATATCTGCTATCGACAGTATTTGTTGAATGGCATCAGTATCCTTACTGAAATGTTGAGTCGCTTCCGACAACTTTTGTTGTGTCATCGAAAGCGTAGCCCCAACATCATCATGCAAATTTCTGGCAATTTGTGTCCGCTCATCTTCTTGCGCTTTCACAACCGCATTGATCATTTCGAGTTCTTTTTCACGGAGCACTCGTTCATGCTCTTCCTCCAAGCGTTTCCGCTTTTTGTATGAATTAAAAAGCACAAGAACAATCCCAACAGACAACCCGCTGGTAAACAAAACTGAAAGAATCAGTTGAATTAAGCTTCTCTCAATTTCCATAAGGAGTAGGTTATTCCAAGGTTTTGGATAATATCAATCAAACAATAAAATACGACAAGGAAGAATGCATAACTCGATGTTTCTTGCCTGATATCTGATTCATAAACACTAAGAATTAGTGCACTGGAATTGGTGATGAAAAAGATAATATGAAGAAAGGATTTAAAAGCATTCTTAACTGAGAAAAACTGCCTGTTGAAGAATTTCAAAATCAAACGAAGCGAAATATAAGAAATTACGACATTTGAGAAAATAGTAAAAAGCTCATTATTTTCAAGCCAAAGATTACAAATTAATGATTCATAAATAAATACTAAAATCCCTAGTACATAAATTCCATTAATTTGACCTGTTAGAAATTTCTCCTGTTTAAAAAATTGCAGTAGCAATATGAACCTTATAAACATCCATATATGAAAAACAGGAAAGACATTTATATGCCACCAGAAAAAACACAAACCTAAAATTTGACTTAATAGACTTAAAAATACAAGCAAAAAAAGCAGTGGAAACTCCTGAGCTAATAATTTCTTCTTTTGAACTAAGAATATTAAAGGAGCAATATGGCTGATAATTTTTATAGAATCTAAAAAGTCAAAATAATCCATTAAGAATTTAATTTATTTTTCGTAGAGCAATATGGGGGGCATCTAAAACTTTTATCCAAAATCAACCCATTCTCCATATCATTCTCATCACTATCAGCACCAACCAACACTAATATTTTCTCTCCTTGATCATTGATTGCGTAGTAAAAACGAATTCCAACACAACCTTCTTGATTCAACAATTCGAGTAGCTTTTCTTTACCTTGGAATTCAGCAATCGTATCGCCCGGTTGAATGGTATTGCGATAGTTAGCAGTCCAGCGTGAGGCATCGTTCAAAGTTACAAATTCTCCTTCGTTTCCGTTAAATGACATATTTTCTAATTTAATTGGTTAGGGTTCAAAAATAAGAGATTTCAAATTTTGCGTTGAGTGGTATTAGGGACGAAAATAATAGGCAACATATTGTTTTACTGATGTTTAGCTGTTTTTCGTGGTAATTTCATTTTGAGTACATGTACTCACATTATTAGTACATGTACTCATTTATTAAAATTAGTATATGTAACCGCATTTTTAGTACCCATACTCATCTTTTGACGTATCAAAAGCATAAAAGATGAATCGAAAAAAAACGAAATTTATTGAGGGTGCTGGATACTTTAGTTTATTTGACCAGCTTATTGAATCCATGTATAATGGGAAAAAGGTTAGAGCGAATGGCTCAACTATTTCAAGAGGTACTATTGCCAACTATGAGGTATTGCGCAAGCACTTGCAAGGCTTTGCTGACCGGGGCAACTTTACGCTTCGGATCTACAATGACCTACAATTGACAGCGCGCGAGCGCAAAAGTGCGGCTCATTACCATATGAAACTTTATAAAGCTTTTTTGAAATATCTATATGCCAAAGGCTTGTATGATAACTACGTTGGGCTATTGATCAGAAACTGGCGCTCATTTTACAATTACCTCAATGACGACCTGCATATGTATGTGGGGAGTTACCACAAGAAATTTCATGTCCCTAAAGATGAAATCCCTGTAGTGGCATTAACTAAAAAGCAACTCTTCTCGCTTTTGTACGATGAGGAGCTGCAAGCTGAATTGATAGCAAGAAAACTAATAGAAGTCAGGGACTTATTTATTGTAGGTTGCACCGTAGCCTTGCGATACTCGGATTTAAAAAGACTCAGCAAGTTGCAACTCCAAAAAAAAGAGCAGCACTATTACCTCGATGTTCGAGCCGCAAAAACGCAAATAGAAACGCGTATGCTGCTCCCCTCCTACTGTGTTGACATCTTTAAGAAATACCTCAAAAGAGGCGACCACCTCCTACCTCAAATTTCACTGCAATACTTCAACAGAAAAGTAAAAGAACTCAGCGAACTGATCCCTGAAAACGACTACTTACACAAAGTACGGGAGCGAAAAGGAAAAACCATCATCAGGCAAAAAGACCCCAAAACACAACGAAAGCTCAAGTTATCTGACCACATCTCCTCACACACCATGCGCCGCACCGCCATTTCCATCATGCTCGAATCCGGAATGGACGAAATACTGGTCCGCCGCATCTCTGGCCACGCCCCAAATAGCAAAGAATTTTACCGATACGTGCGTCTCGCACAACACCGCCTGGATGCAGAAACCACGAGGGTGTTTAGTTTTGAGGATATGAAGGGATAATTTCCGCAGAATTCCTTATTATTCCGAATAATTACTCAGGAATTCCTTGATTTTACAATGGATTTCTGAGTTATTACCAAAGAATTCCTGATGTTCCGTATGAATTACTTCGGAATTCCTTGATTTTATTTTGGATTTGTGTATTATTTTTCAAAAAGTTTCAATTTTTGGGGAAGCTTACCGTATCTAATGGAAATTTTAATTTGATCTCTTTGATATATGTTATTTTCCAACAGTTGTTTAACCCGATTATAAAAATATGTTTATGATTTTTTAACTCATAATAAATTGGAAGACCATTAATTTTCATTTTATCATTTTCATTGACATATAGATTAAGTGTGTAATCGGTTCCTTTAAATAATTTACTAACTCTTTGCCAATTTTCTTTTTTTGTATTACTAGTTATGGCTTGTAATAAATGACCTTCTAATTCAAAGGTTACTGTATCATTGAATGATTTTAAATTAAATACAGAATTATTAATGTCTCTTTCAAAAATCTGAATTTGTTTATTACCACTATCTTGACCATAAGCATTGAAAATTGAAAAACAAATTAGTGTACAAATAAAGTTTGGTATGTATTTTTTCATTTTCTAATAACGGTTGGTGATGTGTTCGGTTTAAAAATAGAAAGTCTAGTTTTTTGAGATTTTGTATCAATTGCCCTAATCATAGTTCCATCATAAACTATCTTACCACTACTATTTGTTTTAAATAAACCACTACTAGTAAACGCTTTTGTTGTTAATCCTGTAGTGTTGGCAAATCTTTGAGCAAATGAGAAGGCTTTAATTTGCTCATCTGTCCAATTTTGGTCTCCTCCAAGCCAACATCCATAAAATGTACATGTTGCTGTTCTCTCAAAATTTGTCTTATTAATAGCATCAATATTGTTGCCGTTTATTTCTCTTAAATCATAATCATTCTTTTGTTCTACAGCTTCGTTTTGAGTAACAGTCGTACCGTCGGGTCTAATTTCTCCTGGTTTTTCACCGCCTAAACATACAGAGCCAGTTCTTGTACCATTTGTTTCACTAAATCCACTTCCATGAGAAAAAACTGTCAAGCTTACTATTTTCCCAGATTTGTATGTAGTGTTTGTTGCTTCCAAAAAACGGGAAGCTGATGGAGCATAAACTAAAACCACTTCATCTCTATTGGGGTCAAAACTGGAACTACTCTCTATTTTTTTCTTTAATGCTTGTGCATTCAATAAAAATCCTTTCCCAACGTCATGACCACCTCCAACCATTGTGTAATTAAGATAACCAGCTCCGTATATAATCAAATAAGTACTATCTCCATTCAAATCAATTGCGCTTATTGGACAATTTGATGCAAAACAATAATTAGTTTCGTTAGGATATTTTCTAAAATATTTATCAATACTAAAAAATCTACCAATTCGAGGGTCTTGTATTCTATTTCCAAAATCATAAGTATTTCCATCCCCCTTAATCTCATTAACCTTTTCTTGATTCTGGAACCCAAACCTATACCCATCCAAACTCACCGTTCTACCATCCAATTCAACGCCAAATGGGCTGTAATCTGTGGAGTTTCTAATCCCAACCCGATTTGGGGAAAATGAGGGGGAATTGAAGTAGCTTATTTGAAGTAGTTTAAACAATGATGTGTAAAATTAAAAAATGGTTTATATCATTTTATTATTGATACTAGCAAGTTCCAATCAGTTTCATTGACAAGCTGTTTTTTGTGAATTATACCAATTATGTCAGCTGATATTTGTGCTTTAAATGCAATTAAATCTTCGTTTGTTTCTAATTGCACATCCGATTTATTGTATGTTATTGGATCTTTTAAGCCCCACTGAAAATAGAATTTAAAGTGCTTCTCATCATATGCGATTTCTACAAGTGTTATTTTAGATTCTTTTACGATAGACCAAATATGGTAAGAAGAGGGGATCACAAACAACAATTTAGACATAGACAGCATAAGATCAAAACTAAAGTAACTACATATAATTATAATTATTGTCACAATAATCCATAGCCATGTTGCGCTTTTGCCAAGATCTACTCTTTTTGTTAGTTTAATTGATTTCATTTATATTTGACTTTTCTTACGGGATAATAACATTTGTGTTATCTCGAACTAATGCATCATTCTTTTGGTTTTGATTCAATAAAATGTTGCAATTGTATTTAGGTGTGGCTTCCATTAGAGATTTACAAGCACTTAGTTGATAAGTGTTGTATATGAAAACAGACTTTTCTAGGCAAGTTTTAGGTTTACCGCCTGAAACAAGATCACAAACCTGTCCCACAGACCCTGTCCCACCAAGTCCAACATCTGCAGCTTCGAATACCCCTCCTGGCAATTCTCGATTTCCACCTTGAAAACCATCAATAATTTTGGAAACACCAAATCCAATAGTTGGAATACCTGTACTTATTTCTAAAGCTCCAACTGGGGCACCAACCTCAGTCATACAAAGAAAAACTCCAGAAGTTGTAGATAAAATGCCTGAAACTACTGCGACCCCACCATCAACAATTTTGCCATAATCAATTTCATTTTGGCTTTTAATATAGTGATTTGAGTTTGATTCTGTTTTAGTTATAACATCACATTTATATTTGCCGCCATCAGAGCTAACATAGCCCATGAATTTACCTTTAGAATAGGAAGCCGTATATACTTTGTTATTTGCTTTAAACTTATAAATATCTCCTGCAGATGCAGACAGTTTAACTCCGTTATAATCAATCATGCCGTCTTTATCACTATCTTGATGTGTTCCTAAAATCGTTGCATTATTTGGCAATGTAATTGAATACCCCCCTGCAGCATCATAGGTTTTAGTACCATTTGAATTAGTCCTTGATCTTGATCCATCCTTATTTTTAGTATAGCCATCGCCCGGCCCACCTTTAGTCTCTGTGCCCAAATGATCAATTAACAAAATAGGATTATTGTCAAAACTTACATAAGGACTTTGCCAAGGGAATTTTGCGAACAAAGGATCCACACTCATCCATCTCCCCAATCTCGGATCCAACTGTCTAAACTCAGTAGTATAGCTATTTCCTTCACCTTTGAATTCATTGTCTTTTTCTGAGCCTTGATATCCAAACCTATACCCCTCCAAACTCACCGTTCTTCCATCCAATTCAACGCCAAAAGGGCTGTAATCTGAGGAGTTTCTAATCCCAACCCGATGTGAAACAGAATGTGGTTAACTTCTAATATGTCAATTATATACACTGCTCGTTTGCAGTGCTGTTTTTTGCATTAAAGTGCTAAAACAGGGTTAAAATTAGTAGTAAAAAATGGGTGGTTTTTGATTCAAAACCACTCAATTTTAACCTTAAAGATTCAAATTTCTTTTGAATCTAGGTGCTTTGGCGGCAAAAACTTTCAATTTCGGAGGTGAAATTTGGGTAAATTCTTTAGTACTTGTACTTATTTTATTAGTATATGTACTCATTTTTCTGGGTGAAAATAAAGATATTTTATGCTTGTCATAAGTGCTTATTCCCTTATTTTATTTAGGGTGTAGCTCCTTTCGAAATATTGGTTATCTAATTTTCCTGCGCAAAAGTGCATTTTTTGTTGGCGTAACTTGCTGCAAGATTTATGCACTACTCGAGAATAAAAATTTATTTAGCGTTTTGTTCGTTTTTGCCAATCTTTCATGGCAAGGCTCAGCTTGTGCAGAAAAATGTGGGCAATCCTGATAGTCTTTTTCAAGCATTTTTAGCGTCCGCAAACAATTTCAATCTAGATTCTAGTCTTCAAAATAATTTCAGCCTAGACGCTGTTACGGATCGTTTCAATTTTAAGGAATCGGTTCTTTCTCTTTCCAACAATTTATCCGGGAAAGTTTCACTAACAGACGAGTTCGGTTTGCTTACCGCATATGTGAATCCTAACTCTACAGCGCCGCTTCATGTCTTAAGAACGGAAGGCGATCTGAGGCTGCCAATATTCAATATGCCTCTGCAATTGAATTACCGCTATTCAACTTTTCAAAACCCAATTGGTGTCAATAATTACGTGCGCTTGCATTTTGACCCCGCCATGGGCAAACAACTACTTGCTTCTAAAAAGAATGAAGCAGTTCAGCAGCTCGATGAGCTGCACAGCTCTTTAGACCAAAAGCAAACCTTGCTACAAGGTAAACTCGGCATGGCCGAGGTTTACCTGTTGCAGCAAAAAGAACAGTTGTTGAACAGCGCTCAACTCCAAGAAACCTTGAATGCACAAATTGGGGAGCTTGAGTCCCAAATTCAGAATGAACAATCTGATAGCCTTAAGCAAGATTTAATTCAAAAAAAAGACAGTCTTGAACTTAAGAAAGAGGCTGTTGTAAAGCAACTCAACAAGTGCAAAGAAAACATAGAAAAACTTCAAGCAGTCTATGAAAAATTAATGAGCATGTATCAGTTGCTATTAGACGCTAAAGAACAAATTGAGGATAAAAAGAAAACCTTGCAGGCTTTCAATTCTGGTGACTTGACAAAGCCACAACTCAATAAAATGGACCTTGGCTTGTGTTACCCTTCATTTAGCGGCTTGTCTGCGAATCTCATGCCTATGAAAGGTTTTGAGACCGAATTCACAAAAGGTTTGTGGTATTACTCGGTTGCCGGTGGCATTACCCTCAATAACCTCATGGTGAGTACCAACGTGATTGACAATAAGCTCATCAATGCACAAAACTTCTTTAATCAGTTCGATTACCAAAACCTGAAAGAACAAAATTGGATGGGCATGGTCAAGACAGGTTATGGAGAAAAAGATGGAACACATGCTTATGTAGGATTTAGGTATGTTACCACTGCCGCAAAGCTAGGGGCAGCAGACACTTTAAAGGCACCTGGCGCAGGGTTAGAACTAGACCTTCAATGGCAACCAAAATGGCGTCCGAACATGAAGTTCGGACTTATCTATGGCAAAACTTCTGTTCCAACAACGGCTGCAGACAGCACTAATAGAAATGCTTTCTCCACGCTGTTTTCTGGTGTTCGATCCAATGCAGCTTTGCTGACTTATACCCAGAAAATTTCTGTACTGAAATCAGAAGTGAAGGTGGGCGCGCGCTGGATAGACCCTTTTGCCGATAACCGAAGTTTTGGCATTGTTCAGGCCAATAATTTTAGAGTAGAAGTCAAAACCAACACTAAATTGGGTTCAAACATGAGTATTGGCGTGAATGCCAGAAGAGATCAGAATAACCTTTTGAATGCCTCAGACACAACCATATTTCTGTCTTATTTTGGATGCACTCTTGAAAGTCAATTGTTTAGAAATATTCATGTTTCCTTAAATGGCGCTTACCTAGCGCAACAGACCATCATTAAAAATGCCCAAAGCCAAACCCGAGGCAATTACATTGGTTCTATTCAGTTGAGCAGCCCCTTTGAGCTTTTTGAAACCCCACATTTATTTCAGTTTGTATTCAGTGATTATTTCATTACAGACCAGTTGAGTAGTGGTTCATTCACATCTGTTCAGACCAATTTGAGCTCGAAACTCAACCAAGGTATCAACCAATTTGGCCTGAGTTATTTCAAGATGAATGACCCTCAAATTTTGGATGGTCATACTACGATTATTTCCAATGATTTCACGAAAACAGGTCGTAAGTTACAATGGACTGCCGGTGTCAAATGCGCCGTTCACTCTACGCTCGGAACCACCTTCGGTGGAAAAGCGGAACTCAAATATGCATTTTCCAAAGCGCTTCAACTCAGCTTTAGAGCTGAGAAATTGGTGTTTGGTGATTTCTACCAATACTATAACCCTGGACGCTTTGATCGCTTCCCATATGCATTCTGCAGCAAGTTAAATTATACAATCCAATAGGTATGAATAAATCTTTACTATTATTTACCATCCTTTTCTCGTCGGGCTTATTTGCATTTGCTCAATCGAGTATCGCATTGGTTTTACCACTCAATGGCGATACCATTGAAATGAAAAACCCGATGCTCAGCTGGTCTTATATGGGCCTCAATCAAACACCAAATGAACGTTCATTTTATCGCCTGATTTTAACCGAACAAAATGAAAATCAGAGTGCTGAAGCGGCTGTACTACTCAACCAACCCCTTTTGTTAATGGATGAAATTCCAGGAACACAACTTTTCTATCCGTTTGATGCGCCAGTACTAGAAGAGGGCAAATGGTATGCATGGCAAATTCAAAAAATTCAGAATCAAGTATTGGTTGATAAATCAGAGGCTTATCGGTTTTTTATTCCTGCACCGCCGGTTCCAGCTCACCAATTTTACAAAATAAAACAACATCATGACGGTCAGTCTTATTTGGCTATAGATGGAACGCTTTGCTTTGAATTCCAAGAGAAATACAAGGACGAATCTTTGCTGTTTTTCCTTTTTGATCCGAATGGGAATAAAATGCAGATTACACTAGAACAAGGTTATCCAAAAGATGAAACTAGCCAAACCAATAACATTAAGCATTTAGGGGCAAATTACTACATCTTGAACCTAGGTGCCAATCCAATTTCAGGACACTATCGATTGGTCATCTTCGATGCCAAAAAAGCGAAATACGAATTAAAATTTGAAGTAAAATGAGACCAAAACTACTAGGAATGCTACTGCTCACTTCTTTGGCCTTTAGCTTTGTTTTTCCTGTTCATCCAGACAAGTACATTACTGAATTCAAAAAGAAATCAGCGCTTTTGACCATTTCTAATTCAACAGAACTCGTTTCTTATACACTGCATTATTTTCCGATTGAACTGCAGGCTATCCGCAGTTACAGACAGTCAAAAAATGCTTCAAAGGAGGTCGAAAGCGAGCTGAATGCAGCCAAAAAGCAATATCAATTCTTATTGGAGTTGAATATCCCACAGAATGGCTCTAAAGAGTTTCTTTCCTTCTCTGATGGCGGTAAAAACAACTATGAGCAGCGATTGAAATATTTCTCTTTTCAGTTTGGAAAGGATATACAATACCTATCAAAGGACAACATGTGGTTACCCGTAGAATCATTTCAGTTTGAGAGAAATTTTGGAATGACCAACAAGGGCTCTTTTCTATTTGAAATTCCGAAAGAAAACATTGGAGAGACTTTAAAAATCTCCATCGCCTCAAAAATTTACACGCACACCGCTCTCGAATTCACTTTTTCTAAGAAGACACTCAATTCACTTCCTCAACTAAAAAAAGTTAGCAAATGGAAAAAATAAACACAAACCACTTTTCTAACAGAATCGCCTCTGGAACCCTTGCCTTATTGCTTTTCATTCAGGCGGTTTATCCTGTGCATGCAAATGCATCAAGATTTGCCCCTCGATATCAGAATGCTCTTTTCTTTTCGAAGCAAAATTCAAAAAGCATAAAATCAACATCCGTTCCTTTGAATCCTGGAGAAAGCAATGGCGGCCCTGATCAGCCAGAAGTGCAGTCTTTTACCCCAATAGGAACGTCGGAGATGGTGGATCCTTTTACGGGTGATTTTTCCTATAATATTCCATTAATGGATGTAGATGGTTACCCCATCAATATGGCCTACAGTGCAGGTGTTACAATGGATCAGGAAGCCAGTTGGGTAGGTTTAGGCTGGAACCTTAATCCCGGTGTTGTGAACCGTTCCATGCGAGGTTTACCAGATGACTTCAACGGTCTAGATTCAATCAAAAAGAATATGAATTTGAAAGAGCATATTAATGTGACTCCAAATCTTAGTAATTACTATGAATCTTTTGGTTTAGATCCAAATGGTTCTGGCGCAAATGCTTTGAATCATATTTCACTAACTTATGATAATTACAAAGGATTAATGTCTTCAATTGTTGGTGTCGGTTTTAGTGGAAGAATTCCAAAAAAGCAGAGTTCAAAGTTATTTATCGAATTCGGTTTCTATGATGGGAATTTAAGTTTGAGTCCGACTTGTCAGTTTGATTCAAAAAGCACCACTTTGGCATGTTTGAATTATAACACGAGCCAAGGATTAAAAAGTGCAAACATCCCGTTAAGCAGAAATTTTAATTCTAAGAACAAATCTAGAGTTGCGACTTACTTTTCCAATTTTAATGCAACTTTTAATTTTCCTCAAGGCATGCAAATTACACCGACTATTAGTATGCCAAAAAATAGTTATTCGGGAAATTTTAAAACATCATTTACTGGTGGTGCAAATATGGGAGCCGATGAATTCAAAAAATTTGATGTTTCTTTTAGTATAGACTGGTTGAAGGAAAAAACAATTTCAATACCTGCATACGGCTACTTGCATTTAAATCAAGCAAATGATAATTCTTTACTTGATTTTTATCGTGAAAATGACGGTGCCTATACCAAAAGAACGCCTTGCCTCCCCATTGCGACATTAACCTATGATATTTTTTCTGTTTCCGGACAAGGAGTTTCTGGAAGCTATCGTCCGCTAAGAAATGAGGCAGGGACAGTTTACGACCGAAAAGTAAACGAACAAAGTGTTCATACGGGTCTAGGCTTGGA
>Ga0228701_1000206_pt1 | contig 57221 bp, 84 predicted proteins | sample McNCre117_Aug_MG_2_FD_178017 | JGI IMG/M metagenome (GOLD analysis project Ga0228701, IMG submission 178017) | Freshwater microbial communities from McNutts Creek, Athens, Georgia, United States - 11-17_Aug_MG | ecosystem: Environmental > Aquatic > Freshwater > Creek | place: USA: Georgia... | reverse complement strand
GTGCACAGGGCATCCAGGGCGAACAGGGTATTCAGGGCATTCAAGGAGTCCAAGGAGACACTGGCGCCCAAGGCCCGCAGGGCATCCAGGGCGATCCGGGTGTACAAGGTATTCAGGGAGAAGCAGGCCCCGCAGGCCCAGCCGGAGAAGCAGGCCCCGCAGGACCCGAGGGACCAACTGGTCCGCAAGGTATTCAGGGCGAAACAGGACCGATTGGTCCCGAAGGACCACAAGGACCACAAGGTGATCCGGGTGCACCCGCTGATACTGGTAATATTAGATTCGTTACTGACTTCATTTACGATTTCAATGGTGTAACCATTGAAAATGCTGACCTATCACACGGTGCAACGTCAGCAGTAGTTGTACCAGCCAATGGCTCTACCGATCCATTACAAGTTAATAACTTCTACGGCCCAGTGAGCATTATGAGCGGTGACACTGGTATTACTAAGACTTGGGACTTCAGCCAGTTTGGTGATTTAACTATTCCAGGTTCCATTGATGCTCAAATAGGCAACGACTTAAACCTTTCAGTCTTTAACCCCACAGTTGAAGGACAGCCAGGCGGTGTTACTCTTACACTAAAGAATTATGATGTTGTCACTAACCAAAGAACAACACAATTCAGCCTTGGTCCAAATGACATCGAATTAATCACAGATTTTAGCGGTGCTCAAAAGTCGTGGACTTTTAACAAAGTCGGACATTTAGTTCCGGGTACTGATATCCTGCAAGACATCGGCACACCGGCTAATCGTGTACGACACATTTATGTGGGCCCAGGATCTATTACCATTGGTAACAGTGTACTAACTGAATCTCAAACTGGTAAGCTAGTTGTTCCGGGCCTGACTCGTGCTACTGGCTACCACGCAGGTGAAACTCAAGATACTGGGGATCAAACATATCAGTTTACTCCTGATGCGTTCGTGTACATTATTGATCACACATACTATTCTATCTTAGACGGACAGTATACACCAAACGGCAGTTATGTAAACGCTTCTTACGGTGCTACAGCAGACGGTGAAGGATATCTTGGTGATATTGGTATTGCTAGTCCAGGTAGTGGATGGAATGATGTAGAAGCTAATGGTGCTAAGAATAACGGCATGTGGGCTTACATTGGCTCAGACCGTGACCCATTTGGTAACTTTGTAAACACAGACTGGGTGCAGATTCCGTTTGCGGTTTACCCACAGGCCAGCGACACTGAATACGAATTCTCAACAGGTGGGAGCAGTGCTCTAGTACAGCGTACGGTTTCTTTCCCATTAGGCGAGGATGGCGACAAAGCAGGAACACTGGCATTAACACCTAGTGGACAAGTTTATGTTTCAACCGCAGATTACATGGGACCAAACGAGGGCCAAGGATATACTGTAGTTACTAGCGAAGGTTATAATAGAGGACAAAGCCAGGGTGGGACCCTAATGAGTGTTGTGATTGCTTTGGGTGATTACCCAGCAATTGATGCAGTACTACAAGCGGCATCATTACCTTTATCGGGTTGGCAAGTGTCAGGCAACGTAACTGATGGTTACGTTCGTGATTGTATCGCCGAGCAGTGGACTGGCGACCGTTGGGCATTTACCTGGAATTATGTGCCGGGACAGGATGCCGACGGTTACTCACCAGGTGAAGAGTTTGAATTAGTGTACACCGTACCACAGGCTGCTATTTGGACACAAGTAGATAACTCTAAAACGGTTGCCGTTCCTTGGGGTATCATCAACAGAGCTGTTGATTTTGATCTATACACTGATAGCGGCGGTCCCAACGCCAACAAATATGCCGAAGTTTGGATGAAGGAAAACAACGAAGTATCCATTACAGCCGACGGTGACCACAATACCTGGCGCTTTAAGGCCAGCGGTGATTTACACTTTCCGGACGGTAGCATTCAAACAACAGCCTACACTGGTGGAATTAATGGCGCAAGTGATAGACTTGTCAGCGGCGATTACCAAGTAGTACTTGGTGCAGATGGTAATTTAACAGTACCTCGAAACATTACTGTAGGCGGGGTTAACGGTCAAGAAAGTCACTTTGTTGTTGATGGATCTAATTACTGGACCAGTATTCAGTGGATTAACTTCCCAGCACAGCCTTCGGACGTTACGCCGTTTGAATGCGAATCACAACTACTAAGGGTATTCAAAGGCACAGGCGGAGTTGCTGGCCATGAAGAAATGGTAGCTGTTAGTGCAGTCACAGACAACGGCACACAAAACGGTTTGATGATCACTACATCAAACAACAAGATACCAGATGCTCCGTATAACGATGGAGTGGGCACACAGTACAACTGGATCTTTGGCGGTGACGGCAAGGTACAGTTCCCGGATGGTACTAAGCAAGCAACTGCCTATGTTCCACGCAATACTAACCTAGACGGTGGTGGTGCTAGCGTACATTACGAAACTGATACTGTGTTTGTTGATGGCGGATTTAGTTCAACAAGACACGGCGTTGCTGACGCAGCCTTTGACGGTGGCAACAGACTAACAGAAAACAACTTATACAACTTAGATGGTGGCGGAGCATAATGGCAAATAAAATTCAACTTAGAAGAGACACAGCTACAAACTGGAGTCGCATTAATCCTGTACTTGCCGATGGCGAGCCAGGGTTAGATATTACTAACAATAAGATTAAGTTAGGTGATGGTACTACACCCTGGAACACACTAGGATTCCTAACTAGCCCAGAACATGCCCGATTAGTAAATGGCAATAAAGTATTGACTCTAGGCACAGACGGCAGAGTAACTGTGCCCGGTGGCAACAGTATTACAGACGCATCGGGTAAGATGGATCTGGTGGCAGCGGCAGGTGTTGAGATGGTCACAGACCGCGGCACCGTACAGTTTGGTGTTAACTTAGAAGCTCCAGGTTTACCTAGTCACTTTCACATTAACAAAGCAAGCTCGTTTGATCTGTTCCTAGGTGATGACGCAAACTATGTTAAACTTCCATCACTAAGCGGCGTAGAAATAAAGGCCAGTGAAGACGGGGTAGGTACAGCTAAGTGGACATTAGACGCACTAGGCAAGATGACATTGCCAGCAAACGGTGTTATTACAACTGTTCCAGGTTACACAGGAACAACGTTTAACATTGTTAATATTGTACAAGCAGATCCTGTATATCCTGTTGTTATCACTACATCAGTTGATCACGCATTAACTAGTGGAACTAAGATTAGAATTAGCGGTATCACTACTACCGTAGAATTAAACGACCAAGATTTTTATGTTACTACTCCTGCGTCGAATCAGCTTGAGTTGTATAGTGATCCTAACTGTACAATACCCGTGTTTGGAAGTACTAATACTCCGTACTTAACAGCTGGCAATAGAAGTGTTACTGTAACAGATGAAGCACTAGCAGGTAATAACCCAGGCTTTACTGATCGCAGTATGCAGTTCTTTGGAAATGGATATGCACAAACTCCAGCAAGCACAGACTTTAATATTGGTACTGGTGACTTTGCTGTTAGTTTCTGGGTATATCAAGACAGCTACGCAAACAATCCACGTTTGTTCAGCTTTGGTACATGGAATCAAACCAACCCGTTGGCAGTTAGTTCAGAAAACGGTATGCTGTATTTCTGGATGAACGGTAGCCTATTTGGTTACGGTATTGGCGGCTCCCTAAGTCTTAACACGTGGCATCACTTCCTAATCACTCGCTACAACGGTCACATGTATTTGGGATTAGACGGTACTGTTTATAATCAGTGGACTGACTCAACTGATATTCCTTCAGGTACAGTTCCTCTATGCGTTGCGAACCAAACAGCACACGATGCTGGCCTAGTTGGCTATATGCGAGACTTTAAGTTTAACGTTGGACAAGGTGTTGACCTAAGCTCAGGTAACTACACTGTTCCTAGTGCTCCTGCTACAGTAGACGCAGGCTACACTAAGTTGCTATTAGTAGACTACCCATCTGACAGTTCTAACTCTGCACTAGTAGGCGGCGGCGGTACCGCACTAACAGAATTTGCAGGAGCCGATTTAACTATTGCTCTTGACAGTCCAGTTAACACTGATCCTGGTAGCATATACTTGCGTTCAGGAAGCTCAATGATGGCAGTCAATGGTAGAGATGATACCGTTGGGATAGCTAATCCTGGCGGATCGTATCCATTTGCTACTACAGGGCAAGAAACTATCTTCATTGATGCTACAACAAGTGTTAACGGTATCGGTATTACTAACGTAACTAATAACTTGTTTCTAGTAACACAAGCTGACGGTTATACAGGCACTGACGCACAAACTATTAGCCTACCTGTACCAACCCGTGCTGGTATAGAAATAACTGTAATAAACACTAGTCAGAGTGAAGTTGGTGTAGTAGGATGGCCAGGATCACCATACGGAATGTCCCCAGGATGGAGCATAAAACTTATATCTATAGACCTCCCGGGACTTGGATTTATATGGTGGGTAACTAGCAACTTTAGTTGGTAAGGATAAACAATGATTAATAAAATAGAATTAGACAAACTAAGTGTCCCTAGTTATCTTCAGTTAGATAAACTAACAGGCGAGCTAAACAAAAACTTTGAAACACTTGCAACAGCAATACAAGGTGTTGATGCTGAAGGTGTTGTAACAATTCCTGGCCCCCAAGGCGAGCGTGGTGAGCAAGGTTTACAGGGTTTACGAGGCGAACCTGGTACTGCTGGCAAGGACGGCAAAGATGGTGTTGATGGTGTCAACGGACGAGATGGACTTCCGGGAGCAGTGGGCACCACGGGTATTCAAGGCCTTCCGGGTAAAGATGGAAAAGACGGTCTCCCGGGAACAGCGGGTAAGGATGGTGCTCAAGGCCCCGCAGGTCCGCAAGGAGTGGCAGGACCCGCTGGTGCCCAAGGTCCTATAGGTCCAGCAGGCGTAGGTATCAAAGGATTCGCTAGCGGTTATGTAAATGCCGGGCAGTTTGTTACCTTAGACAATCTTAAGTTTACTGTAACAACTAGCGGAAATAGAGGACTGTCGTGTGCTACAGTAAGCGGCACAGCAACTCTTAGTATATCTGCTACTTATAGTTGCAACGGTGGCGGCAACGGGCATTCAACAGCGTGGCCGGGCGCTACCTATAACACAACACCCAGCGGAAGTTGGTTTGGATATCACTTTCCCAACGCAGGCGACGGGTCAACATATATTGTAAACGATTACAATAACGGCAGGGTCTATAGAATCATATTAATGATTGGCCCATATTACAACAACAACTTCATCAGCATCGAAAGATTGCTCTAAATAAATAAGAATACGGAGAAACAATAATGTCAAGCAAAATTCAATTGAGACGCGATTCGGCAGCAAACTGGACCGCAACAAACCCTGTACTAGCCCAAGGTGAGCCAGGTTTAGAAACAGATACAAACAAAGTCAAATACGGTGACGGCTCAACAGCTTGGAACCTACTTGATTATGCCGCAGGTGGATCAGGCGGGGCGGGAGACTTTAACACAGGATTTACTGACGGTGTTAACGATAACACATTCCACTTTGTTCGCGAACAAGGCAAGCGAGAATTTACCTTTGAAACAGAAGGCTACAAGAAGTTTGAGATTACGCTAACTGCTCCTATGGTAGCCGATATCAACAACGGAAACTTGACATTTACTGACAGCGATACGCCACAAATGGCTGATGTATGGCTAACTTGGACCCGTGAAAATCAAATCTACTTTTACCTAAAAGGTGATTACGACATTGGAAACTTTAGCAGTTTCTTCAGCAATCTTGCTAATCCAGCTCCGGGTGTATATGTAGCAAATAACGCACCTGTACCGTTTGCCCCAGGTGATCAAATCGTTGTTAAGTACTGGTCAGAAGGCACAACTTATATTGGCAGCAACTATGACCGCTACAGCACATTTATTCCCGATGTAACCGAATCCACCGCTGACAACACAGTAACTATCAGCTTAGCTGAATACACTTGGTTAGGTAGCGGGCCAGGTAGTGCTCTTGAAGCATTTCTAGATCCAGCTAATCTAGCCAAACAGTCTATTGTTTTTAAACAAAATCAAGCAAACGATAACCGAAACATTACCGGTGTAGTTGACAATAACGATGGTACTATTACTATTACATTTGACGGTGCCGCATATCAAAGTAAAACAACAGATACAGCTTCATTTACCTATACCGCAACAGATACACGCACTGACAACTGGCAGATTACTTTACCAATGTCGGTGTATCCGACATTTGCCAGTGAAGTAACATACCCGCTTGGAACAACCACTAACAAATATACTGGTAGTGCTTATCGTAGTGGATATATTACTATCAATGGCGGAAGTCCAATTGATTTTAACTGGTACGGTAACAGTAACGGAACAACTGAATTTTATCTAAACTGGGCTCAAACAGCACAAAGCTACAACCAAGGCGACACTATTGCGGTTACTTTCTATCGTAGCTATACACAAATTCAACTTGACATCTACCGTCCAGGTACCGCACAGTCTAACTGGAACAACGGTTACAAGTGGTTTGATTGGAAAGATGACATTGCTACTGAATACAGTCCTGGTTTAGGCAACGGTGTAGCAGGTGGAACAGGTCAATACTTGATGCAGGTATACCGTCAGCCAATCGGTGACTGGACTGCCAGTAGCGGTTCTTTAGCAAGTAGTTTTGGTTGGACAGGATTAGGTAGCAATCAGAGACAACCTCGAGATCCTTACAAGAATGACAGTGTAAGCAACTGGGGCGATAGCGCACAGAGTTGTTATCCAATGTACGACTTTAGTGACCGTGGTATTGTATTTTTCAGTAATAACACATATTACGACTGGAGTATCACATACAAGGTTCGTATTATCTACCGCTTTGATCTAATCATTGGCGAAGAAGACTACGGTTGGTTCGACTGCTAATATGATTGAAAAACGTCCTGCTAATACCAGAGGCGTTATTGATAAGAAAGGTTCTATATTAAGTTATAGGACCTTTCATTTTCAAGAGTACTTCAACTTTGACTACTTGAACTTTGGGGCACTAGAAACTATCAATGACGACAGAGTAGAACCTGGATATCATGTCGGTCGTCACCGTCACGTTAACAGGGAAATCTTTGGTTATGTTGTAGATGGTCCCTGCTACCACAAGGACGACACGCAAACTATAGAAATACCTTCGGGTGCCGTTCAGCGTATGTGCGCCGGATCAGGCATGTTCCACGGCGAAGGTAACGCCAGCGATAAACCCATACGTTATCTACAGTTATGGATCCGAAGTGAAGTTGAAAATGCTACTCCTGTGTATAGCTGGCATCAATTTACCCGAGAAGACAAGTTAAACCGGTTCTGCGATATAACAGCACAGCTACCTATTAGAGCAGATGCCGGTCTACTTGCTGGGATTTTTACCAAACCCTTTAACTATTCTATCAACGGAGATAGACGTTACTATGTTTACATTGTGCGAGGCACCGGTACAATCAACAATGCATTGTTCTCTGAAGGAGATGGCTTTGCCTACACAAACGAAACCAGTATCGGCCTTACCGTAACTGAAGAGTCAGAGCTCATATTATTTGATCTAAGATAAACAAGACTATATAATAGTCATATGTTAACAACAATACAGGATGCAATAAAACAATACCTACCCGCCAAGAAGAAAACTTCTAGTAGCGGCTGGACTAGTTTTAACGCAGTATGTTGTGAACACAATGGCGAAAGCCGTGACACTCGTGGGCGTGGTGGAATTATTTCTAATCCCAATGGTAGCGTCAGTTATGCTTGTTTTAACTGCAATTTCAAAGCCAACTACACACCAGGAAGACATCTTAACTATAAGTTTCGAAAACTCCTGAGTTGGCTCGGAGCAGATGAGAACTCCGTTAAGCGTTTAGTAATTGATGCGATCCGTGTTAAAGAGCTGGTTGCTCCAGAAGAACTAAAATCAGAGCCAGCCGAAGAAATTAAATTCCAACCACGTCCACTGCCTGTCGGCGCAAAGAGCTTTACAGAGTGGAAGACCTTTTTGCAATTAACAGATGATTCTTATGTGTCCCCAGATTACCTAAAGGGCGCAGTTGAGTATGTGTACAAACGTAAAGGTAATCTGCTTGAAAATTATGAATTTTACTGCACAGATGACACTGAGCACAACATGCACAAAAGGGCCATTATTCCTTTTACTTGGCACAATGAACTAATAGGATACACAGCCAGGGCATGGGACGATAAAATAAAACCCAAGTACCATAACAGTTATGAACCCAATTTCGTCTTTAACATGGATCGACAAGCCCAAGCTAACAAGTTTGTTATTGTTGTGGAAGGCCCGTTTGACGCGATGGCAATTGATGGCGTTGCTATATTGTCTAATGAGTGCAGCGAAGTGCAGGCAGACATTATTGACAGCTTGGGGAAAGAAGTTATCGTAGTTCCGGACTTTGATATTAAGATTGTAAAAGGTAAAGAAGTATGGGCCGGATCCACGTTAATTGAACAAGCAATTGAGTATGGTTGGAGTGTTAGTTTTCCGGTATGGCACGAGGAAGTTAAAGATGTGTCCGAAGCAGTACACACATATGGACGATTGTTTACATTAAAAACAATATTAGATGCCAAACAATCGAGTAGGTTAAAGATAGAGTTAATGCGTAAACGCATACATAGTTAATAATGAATAAAGAATATAACTCAGAGATACAAAAACTATTTTTAGAAATGATGTTGCAGGACGCACAAAACTTTGTGCGTGTGCAAAACATTTACAATCCTGAAAACTTTGATCGTAGTCTACGTGAAACGGCCAAGTTTATCAGTGAATACAGTGACAAATATAGATCCTTGCCAACAGCTGAACAGATTTTAGCAACAACAGGCACAGAACTAACAGTATCGGCAGACTTATCTGCACACAACGAATGGTTCATTGATGAGTTCGAAAACTTTACCAAACGTCAAGAACTAGAACGTGCAATTCTCAAAGGTGCAGACTTACTTGAAAAAGGCGACTTTGCTCCAATTGAAAAACTAATCAAAGATGCAGTACAAATTAGCCTAACAAAAGACTTGGGTACTGATTACTTTGCTGACCCTAGTGAACGTATTAACAAATACTTTAATAGCGGAGGACAAGTAAGCACTGGTTGGCCACAGTTAGATAGATTGCTCTATGGCGGTTTCAGTCGCGGTGAGCTCAATATCTTTGCAGGTGGCTCGGGCTCTGGTAAATCTTTGGTTATGATGAACTTGGCATTAAGTTGGTTACAATCCGGACTTAGTGGAGTTTACATTAGCTTAGAACTTAGTGAAGAACTGTGTAGCTTGCGTACTGATGCTATGTTGTCTGGTATGAGTACCAAAGACATTCGCAAGGACATTGACACAACCACACTTAAAGTCAAGATGGTTGGCAAGAAGTCTGGTAGCTATCGTGTTAAAGCCTTGCCTGCACAAAGCAACATCAATGATATTCGTGCGTTCTTAAAAGAATATCAAATACAAACAGGAAACCAAGTCGACTTTGTTATGGTTGACTATTTGGACTTGTTAATGCCAGTTAGTGCCAAGGTTAGTCCCAACGACTTGTTTGTTAAGGACAAGTATGTGTCAGAAGAACTACGTAACTTGGCAAAAGAACTGGGCGTATTGTTGGTTACAGCAAGTCAGTTGAACCGTAGTGCTGTTGACGAAGTTGAATTTGACCACAGTCATATTAGTGGTGGTATTAGTAAAATCAACACTGCTGACAACGTATTTGGTATCTTTACTAGTAGAGCTATGCGTGAACGAGGCAAGTATCAAATTCAATGTTTGAAGTCACGTAGTAGTACTGGCGTTGGGCAGAAAATCGATCTTGAATACAACATTGAGACTATGCGTATCAGTGATCCGGGACTTGAAAATGCAAGCTCTGGATTTGGGCCACCACCGGTTGCCAGCATCATGAGTCAGATTAAGAACAAAGCAGCCAGTGACGATAGTGCACCTAAACCCTTTGAAAGAGCAACAGGTACACCTGCATGGGAAAAAGGCCCACAAGGCCCCAAAGTAACTGGCGAAGCACAGAACGCAGAATTAAGAAAAATGTTATCGGAGCTTAAGAAATCCAATGAGTAAATTTTGTGCAGACATACACAACAACCTAGCATTGACGTTAACTAGCCGTGGTATACAAGTTGGTGCATGTTGTTGGTACAAAGATACATCGATTGCACAAATTGGTGACGATGTTTGGAACACTCAAAAGTTAGTAGACCTGCGTGAACTAAACAAAACCGATCAGTTGCATAGCAAGGGCTGTGAGCAGTGCATCTATATGGAAAAACATGGCGGCACAAGTCGACGTACAGGGGTTAACTCTTACTACAATTCAACTGCAACTGATCTGCCGGGGCCACGTGGCCTAGAGATTAAGATTGATTACACCTGTAACATTGCCTGCGTATACTGTGGTCCATACAACAGTACTAAATGGCGGCTAGAGGAAAACACTCCCAAGACTGTGTTTCCTATTAGACTTAGTAAACCCGACATTATTGCACTGCTAGATACACTTGATCTTTCTAATTTAGATAACATACATTTTTACGGTGGAGATCCACTGTTTACTGACACGCACGAAGTTATCTTAAATTACATAGATCAACGAGTTGGATTAAAGAACATATATGCATGGTACAACACCAATGGCACTATCAAGGTATCGCAACGTGTATTAGATCTCTGGGCAAAGTGTCGTTTGATCAAAGTGTTCTTTAGCATTGACGATGTTGGTCCAAGATTTGAGTTTATTCGTTATGGTGCGGTGTGGAGCGAAGCTGAAGAAAACATGCTGTGGTACAAGGACACCTGCCCAGTTAACACAATGTTTACCATTCAGCCTACTATGAGTTGTCTAAACACTTTACACCATTACGAGTTGTTAAACTGGAAAAAGAAATACTTTGATACTAACCGCCTGGGTGATGTAACAGATGTAACTAGACACAATGTATTTAGGTCATTTGAATTGGATTCTATGCCCGATGAATTGATGAAAAAATGTCTAGACTATAATAAAGATGACCCGTGGTTCAACACCTTTGTGCAGTCATTTAAATTTAACGCTGAAAAATACAACCACACCAAAGCTAAGATAGCAGAACTTAGCGCAAGACGAAATTTAGATTTTGCTAAAATCTTCCCGGACCTGGCTCCATATTTTTGTTAAAACCCTTTCTTACTATTTTCGCTAAATATAAACAATTGGAGTAAATCTTGCAGAAACGTACTCGTAGTATATTAGATGAGCTGGATACCTTGTTAAGTCATAAAGACAGAGCAAGTCTGGTTGAGAGTCGTGCTATCCATGTGATACAGGGCGCCATCAATCTAATAAATTTTATACGTGAAAATTACGATAGTGAGCAAGCAGGTGAGTTAGAACGCAGATTACTTAACAGTATTCGAGCACAAGAACCTGATAAATTCCGCCGCGGCGTTAGGAGATTTAAGGGTGAAGATTAAAGATGTTATCAATGAAGCTTGGGGCATGGGCTATGACCCCAAGACCGGCAGAGCTAAGGGTGTACTAGGCAATGTAATCAGCAATGTTGTTGGTGCAGAAAACTACGGCGACACTGGCGAATGGAATATCAATCGCAAAGATAAAGCAGCGGCTAAACAGTACGCCAAGAATGTTGTAAATAATATCAAGGGCAATGCCGGTGCAGCCGCTGATGCAATGGTTAACAAAACTGAAGTTCCTGCTCCTCAAGCCACTAAATTCCAGCAACAGTTTGAATTAGTAGATAACGATCCTCCTACTGTGCAATACAAGAACAACACATTCCAACGTGATCAATATGGCAAATGGATTGATTTTAGAACTGGTAAAGAAGCACCTGAACGTTTTACATCGATTCTAGATAAAGTTAGCCCACTTGCAACTTCTACAGAACCTGCAGGTACAAGTTTACCAGTAGGTGCAACTGGTAAGCCCACAGGTGGTCCAAAAACAGCAGCCAAAAAGCCATGGGCTCCAAGATCAACAGGTCCAGCAGTATGGAGAAGTAACCGTCCTGCTGCTACTGCACCTGCTGCTACACCCACACAGGCCAAAGCACGTATGATTAGAAACAATGATGGCAGCATCACTGTAACTGACAAGCTGGGCAAGAAATGGTCTATGCCTGCCAACATTAATGCATGGCGCGACGAATCCGGTACATTATATCAACCCGGTCATCCAGAATACGAAAAGCTATCTAATTTTGTTAAAAATCTACGCGAGACATCAAGTCCTAAAAGACACTGAATGTTATAATATAGTATGAAGTTAGATTTTATTGATTATCTGTTTGAGTCCACAATTGACGCAAGTAACCCTAGAATTCCGCATCCTGAAGACAGTATCTTTGTGGGGTCAGCTGAGTCACAGCGCACAGTAGATGATATCGCAGCGATAATCAGAGATCCTCGTGGTATTACTATCAAGTGGGACGGCGGCATTGCTTTGTACTTTGGACACACAGCAGATGGACGATTCTTTGTGTCTGACAAGTATATGTACCCAAAAGGCATATATGCAACTAGCCCAGAACAATGGGTAGAGTACGATCACAATAAAAAGAACGGCAAAATACGAACTGACTTGCCCGCTAAACTAACTATGATTTGGCAGGGTCTTAAAGAATCGGTGGGCGAAACACCGGGTGTATTCATGGGCGACCTAATGCACACTGGAAAGTTACCATTGGTCAACGGAAATTTTGTTTTTAAACCAACCACAGTAACTTACTCTATCCCAGAGAATAGCCCAATGGGCAAATTGGTACGTGGCAAGAGTGGCATCATGGTTGTGCACAAATACAATGATCGCCCGTGGGACGGGGTTACAGGTTTAACCAATAACAGCAACGTGGCTATTATTAGTCCCACTGCCGGAAACTCTTTTGTATTAAACGAACCCACTAACTTGTTGAATGCGGCCTATGCTGCTATCAGTTCGTACGGTAGTCTAGCAGACGAGTTTAGAACCGGAGTTGGTACTAAATCTGCTATGGGCACGTTAAAAACATTCTTTAACAAAAAGATCACAGGACAGCAAATCAATGGCGAGCCCATTGACAGCGTTGCTCAGTATCTAACACATTATCCTGCACAACACAAGAAGCTAATTGGTGACGGCGAAACTGGCTATATCCCACAGCATATGGCAGGATACGAAGCATTGATTGCTATTTGGAACGCAATTTATGCACTAAAAGTAAACCTAGTACAACAATTAAATGCACAAGTGCAGGGCTTTGGGCAAACAATTGACGGTAAAGCCGGCGGAGAAGGGTTTGTATTCCCAACTTCTACTGGATTATCCAAGCTAGTTATACGTGATGCAACCGGTTTCGGCGGCACACATTTCAACAAAAATCCATCTTAACGGCCGCTTTTTTACAATCTTCATAAATAAATGTATGCGTGAAAGCGCACACATTTAAGGAGAATTAAAAATGGCTATCCAAACACGTTATGCAGGTGATGCATTACCAGTTCTAAACGTAGACGCAGGTCTAACAAGTCCAGCTTCTAGCACTGGCATCGTTATTGCTACAGGTCTTACAAAAGTTCCTACAGCATTGAAAATTTTATTAGGCAACAGCCAAAACTTTGGCGCTGGTGAAATGGCTACAGGTGGTGCAGTTGAAACCATCTTGCGTCAAATCGCTATCGACAGTACTGTTGTTATGTACCAAGTTGAAGCAACTGGCGGTCAATTGAGCGTTTTAGTTGAAGCAACTGGAACTGACGCAACAGGTATCCAAACACGTTTACGTGCTATCGCTGGCAACATCGGTGTTGGCGCAAACGTATGGATGGGCGGCGGCGTTACTGTTACAAACAGTGGCTTCAAACTAGCCTAATCATTAGTTAACACTAATATCAAAAAGAGCGTCTTATTAGGCGCTTTTTTTGTGGCCGCTAAATACTGTATGAGCAATACCGGATTACAATTATTTCAAGGAATTACATTAGTGGACATCACTGCCACTGGTGTTACTCGCAGTAACGATCCGGACAGCATTGAGCGTAACCAACAACGAAATTGGGAAACTGTTTTACAGTGCATGGGACTAAGATCCCAACCACAAAATATTACTTCGCCTGTTAAGGTGACGTTTGATTTAAGTCTTCTTGAGTTTGGTGATTTATATACCAACGAACAAGCGGTGTGGACATGGACTTGGACAGTGGACCAGTCAGAGGTTTACGATCTTCCTGGTAAAAAGCTAGGTGGTCTGATTAAAGATTTTGAGCAAGTGCCTATTATAGTTGGACTAGCAGAGACAGCACGTTTTATGTTGCCTATCTTCTATCCTCATGGTGCAATTAAAAACATATACTTTAAACAGATCCGGGCTGAATAAATAAAAAATGAGTCACTGAGTGACATAAAAATAAGAGAGACCGGACCAAAATGGCATCCACAGATATTGAAAAGAAAAGCCTTGAAGCACACGTAGAGTTATGTGCAGAGCGTTATAAAAATCTAGACGAACGTCTGGAGAGTTTAGATACTCGTATGGGAAAAATTGAAACGCTAATTAGCGAGGTAAAACAAGCAATTGCTTCGGCGCCCAACGAGTCTAACAAAACAATCATTGCCATTGGAACCACTATATTTGGTGCATTGGTTGGTGCAATAATTACATTAATAGTACATCTAAAATGAAAGTAGTTGAACTAATCAATAACATTACCCTACCGTTAACAAACGAACAAGCGGATCTATTGGGTAGGTTTACTCAAGAACCTAAGATCTACAAAAAGTCTCTCAGTGAAAGAGAGCAAGTCATTGCAAATCAATTAACAGTGCAGGACGTATTGCTACGTCTCAATGAAAATGGCCAAATCATCTATCAGAAAAAAATACGTTGAAGAAACTCCTAGGGAAATCCTAGAAACAATCGACTATGCTGCCAGTTACATCAAAGACTGGACTAACAAAGAGATTGTTAGAATACGAACAGAAAAAGACACACCTATTATTGTAGCCACTAAAAATGGCTACAAGATTGGGCGTTTCCGTTTACAAGTGTTGCAGAACAAGACTTGTGAAGTATATAATGCACACAACGAACTCATCCATAGATTCGAGAACAAAGTAAGTGCAGTACTGTTTACAATCTATACTTCTAAAAGTTTTTATCGTTCAGCGGACCAAATATTGATGTGGGACACAGAAATAAATAAAAACTATACAGATGTACTGAGCCTACGCCGTGCAGTAACAGGTGCAATTAAGATAAACGACTATGATCTTGCTGATATTAGGCAATCTCGGTTAGAAATTGCACAATCGAGACTGGAAAATGCTCGAAACAAAATATCAAATTTGCACAAGCAGGCTAAATATAATAAAGTTTGGGAATAACAACTATGCGACTATCAGAAATGCACACAGCAGTAACACCACAGAAAATCAACAAAGTAATGGAAAGCCGCTTTGGGTTTACAGTGGATTACGATAACATGAGCTATGCTAAAGCTCAACGTTTAAACAAAGCTCTTTCAGAGAGCATGAACTCTATTAGAAAAAGCTTCGGCGCTCACACCGCTGAAAAGAATCCACGTTACATTGAGTTAATGTTGGTTAAAGAAGGCCTGGGCAAGTGGCTCAATAGCGAACAAGGTTTGCTAGAAAGCGAAATGGGTCGTAGTGAAGCTGTATTAGCTGCCAAAGACATTGTTGACAGTGTACAAGACATGCTAGAAAAGATCAGCAAGATCCAAAACGAACAAGTTCCTGCATTGATTGACACTATCCGTGACCAAATCGGTGGCGAACAAGCAGAACAATTCAAGGCTTCTGTTAGCCCAATGTTAACTGAATTGTATTCAGCATTGAGCACAGCACGTGAAGGCAGTGATACTGCTGTTCGTGCACTAGCCGGAGAAGACGTTGGTACTCCAATGGGCATGGGCGGTATGGGTAGTGACCCTACTGGCGGCATGGGCGGTAGCGCAGACATGGGAATGGGCACTAGCGACTTAGACACAGATATGGATACATTTGATGCTGAGCCTGCTGCTGTAGGCGGCGACATTGAAGACACTGCAACTCCTGAATTAGGTAGAAGTCGTCGTTAATATGCGTATCCGCGATATTATATTTGAAGATGATTTGGGGCTTGACCCCATCGAAGACGAAGCAGATACTCGCGGCGACGAGGCCTTAATTACGGTCCTATATGGATTACGTGACGAGGCCGCGGTTAGTAACGCAGTGACTCCTCGCGTATCGATCAATGCCGTTATCGACCGTGTTGCTTCTATCCCGGGCAACGAGGCATTCAACTACACATTGTTAGTTAATGCCATGAACGATAACGAAACTGTAAAGAAGTTGGTCAAAGGCAAGCCCGAAGATGATCCTAAAACTGGTAAGAAGTACATTTACTTGCAACCAGCCGATTCGATCATTGGCGGAGACGAAGATCCAAGTGACCCATTGGGTGCAGCAGATGCTCCTGCAGGCGATCCTTCTAAAACAGTTGACGGTATGGCTAAACGGGCTCTTGCAAAACGAAGCTAAGTTGTCTATACTGTTACTATGACACATAGTAATAACACTACTGGAACCCACATATGTGGGTTTCGTCACGAAAGAACTCCGAAATCAAATATTAATGGAAATAATTAAGCACACCAACGGGTTTCCTTATGCATGGAAAGCCGGTAGGGTTGAACAACTAATACGTTCGATATTAGAAAACAAAGCAAGAGAACAGCTAAACGTCAACAGGGTAATGATCATTAACCCCACATGGATGCACGAAGACAATATCTCTCAAGACATCATTGACAAGAACCCAGACTTTATTATCTGTCACAATTTTGTTGACCCTGTAGTTCCTAAAATATTTGAAGCCATTGAAAAATCTGGCAAGCCTTATTTGATACTAGGCAATGCTGTGCAGTATCGTATTGACTTCTGGGCTATGGTATGTGATTTGTATTTTCAAAATTACGAAGAACACGATGTTGCCATTAGAGACACGGCACGTAAGTATATCTGCTTGAATCGCAAGCCACATCCGCACAGGATACAGTTAGTGCACCATCTTCTAGATGCAGGACTACAAGGTAGCGGACACATTAGTTTAGGGTTACCTGGTGACAGGGCCATTGTAGTCGATACTGAGTTTAGGGAAGAACAAGGTATTGCAGACGAATATGGAAATCTCGGCGTTGAGGAAACCTTTGTTAGTAACAAGATACGCAATGATATTTTCAGCTTGGGTAATATGAATGTGTGGAAAGAATCATTCCTGTGCTTAGTAACTGAAACAGAGTTTAGTAATGTTGATCCTTACAATTTCTTTATAAGTGAAAAGACTTGGAAGCCTATTCTGGGCATGCGCCCATTCTTTGTATACGGTCAACCAAAGTTACGTGAGCATTTAAAACAATCGGGGTTTGACGTATTTGAAGATATATTTGATTATCGTTTAGTTGACGAAATGGCAGCTGATCCCATGCGCCAAGCTCAGTATGCACAGGTTGCAGTTGATGCAATTCAACGTGTCAAAGATCCAGCGGCAGAATATCAACGATTGTTTGGTCGATGTCAGCAAAACAAAAACAACTTTCGCAACTATGTATACCAACAGTGGGATAAACTGTACAAATTGGACCTAACCAATTATGTTTGAAGTACCAAGTTGGTCAATGATATCTAATCCGTTTTCAATTCGCCATCAAGCTGGATTTGAAACAGATAAACTGTTAATTACAGTAGGCGACAGTTGGACCTACGGAGATAGCCTTGGCAATACCAAAGTCCGTGAGGGACGAGATGACACTGAATACCGCCTTGATCACGTTTACGGACAGTTGATGGCCCGGACTATGGACGTTGATTGGATGAATCTAGCATTGCCCGGTGGATCCAATATATTAATGGTAAACTGGGTGTCGCTGTTGTTAGACAGGTTAGACTCATTTCAGACGTACAAAGACATAACATGCGTTGTGACATTAACCGAATCGGGCAGGCACGAAGATCTACAGTTAATAGACAAAAGTTTAGGTACACAGCAGCGTGTATTAGAAAAAATATTATTTGAAACATACGGAAAACTAACATTCATAATGCTAAAGCATCCGCATATTAAGTTTCTAGTGGCTCACAACTTTACAGATGGTGCGAGTTCAATGCCTTGCCAGGAGTCCTGGTTAGAAGTCATGCTGGGTAAACAAATACAAAACGGAACACATATTGTTGTTAGTGAGCATATAGATCAAATGAACTATGATTCACGTTTTCCCGACGTACTAGACATTATGGATCGTGCTGCTGCTAGAATGGACTTGTTAGACCAATGCCAATACTGTTATAAAGAAGACAGTCGTCATCCTAACGAACACGGTCATGCTATTTGGGCCAACTATCTATTAAGTAAACTATGATAGAACAGGCAGTAACAATTACTCCCCATAAGATTACCATTGCTGGTCATCTATTTGTGCACAAAGATTATTCAATGACTAAGAAAGAGTTGTTGTTTGATGTGTTGAGCATGAATTACATTGGACAAAAGATACACATATTTTTCTGGGATGGGGAAAATACGCAGTTCAGTAACTTTATTGATTGTGTAAGAAATATTAGACAGTACTTTAATATTCCATTAGAGCAAATTACCATTGAGAGTCACGACCCTCATACTGAGGAGTTTGAGCATATACCGATGAGCCCAGGTATATTCCATAGTACCGGCAGCTACTTGCCTGATAATTTTGTACATGACTATGCCAATGGCAAATTTGTTGGTGCATTACTAGGAAGATTTAATCCTACCAGGTTACGACTTGCGTACTCAATTGACCATGCATTTCCCAATGATAACTTTGTAGTGTTCCAACCTAAGCTACAACAGGTGCAACACGAATACAGACACTTTATGCCGTTGTACCAGCAGGAGATGGACTGGTTAGAAAACAAGACATTTGACGTTGACATGCAAAGTACACACCATTCAGGCATGATAGACTGGCCAGCCAGTACTAAACAATATCCCAATGTGTGTAACCAGTATCAGATTGAAATTATATCCGAGACTGATGCATTTAGTGACTTCTGGGTCACTGAAAAGACTGCTAGATGCCTGGCCATTGGCAAGCCGTTTGTGTTGATTTCCGGAACCGGTAGCCTACAAAATTTAAAGAGCCAGGGATTTAACATATTTGATGAATGGCTGAATCCAGAATATGACCGGGCAGTTACTCCGACGTGGAGAATAAACATGGCCATGAATATGTTAAAGGACATTTACGATGCCCCGGACAGAGAGGACATAATACAGCAGCTATACCATGTTGCAGCAAAGAACAAACAACTATACAAAGAATATATTAAGGCTAGATAATGATTACATCACCATACAATTACACTCCGTTAAACCGAACAACCGTTGAGGGTAAACGACACTATTGTTTGCCGGACGGTAGCAAAGTACCCAGCGTCACTACTATACTAGACAAGACCAAAAGCGAAGAAAGCAAACAAGCCCTACTCAATTGGAAGAAGCGCACAGGGGAAAAACGAGCCCAAGAAATTACCACAGAAGCAGCTAATCGGGGGACTCGTATGCACAGTTATCTTGAGTCTTATGTGTTGAGCAATGACATGAAGCCTTTGCCCAGCAACCCGTTTGCACACCCAAGTTGGTTTATGGCAGCAGAAGTTATTCTTAAAGGACTACAACCCAATGTAACTGAGTATTGGGGCAGCGAAGTTCCGGTGTATTATAGTGGGTTATATGCTGGTACAACAGACTGTATTGGTGTATGGAAAGGCAAGCCCGCTATTCTGGACTTTAAGCAAAGCAATCGTGTGAAAAAGCGGGAGTATATCAGTGATTACTTTCTGCAATTAGCAGCCTATGCACAGGCACACAACCATACTTTTAATACCAAAATAGATACTGGGGTTATTTTAATGGCATGTCAGCCAAAAGAACTGCCAGAAGGCGGATATTCTACCCCAGAATACTTGGAATTTGAAATCACAGGCGAAGAATTTGCACACTGGACTGACGAATGGACCAAACGAGTTGAGCTATATTATCTGACAAACTAAATATAGTATTATTGGGATATTAGAATGGCTATTCTTCAAATTAGTAGAATTCAGCATAGACGTGGTTTACAACAAGATTTACCACAACTAGCTAGTGCAGAACTTGGGTGGAGTATCGATCAACGTAGGTTGTACATTGGTAACGGAACCGTGGAGGAAGGCGCTCCTACAGAAGGAGTAACAGAACTCTTAACAGAACACAGCGATCTGTTTAGCTTCTTGGGCTTTTATACCTTCAAAGGTTTATCAGCAGGCTTTACAGTCGAAACCGGACCTGATCCGTTGCACCCTGTTGTGCGTACACTACAAGACAAGTTAGATGATTATGTTAGTGTTAAAGACTTTGGAGCAAAAGGTGACGGTTTTACAGATGACACCGCAGCTATCCAACGTGCAATTGATCGTGTGTACGCAGGTAACCAATTGACGTTATTGGAAAACAAGCACAGAACAATTAACTTTCCAGCTGGTACATATATTATTAGCGACACACTAAACCTGCCACCGTATAGTCGTTTACAAGGAGAAGGTAAAAACACCACTGTTATTACTAGTACAATGGCCAAGCCATTGATGCGTCTAGTTGACGAGTTTTACCAATACGGTACATCGTTTGGGCAAGCAAATCCTGTAACCAGTGCGACACCCACTGCGGCAGAGTATCACATCAGTGACATGAAGTTTCATCACCAACGTCCACAGGGTGACCAAAGTTGCTTTGTAATCGACGGCTGTTATGGCACATACTTTAACAGAGTTCAGTTTAGAGGTATGGCACATACTACAACACCAGACCTTGCAGTCTATGGCGGTACGGCGGCATATGATGTAGACAAAGGTACCGGCGTTGCTGGTGTATCGTGTAACAATTTAAGCTTCTATGAGCCTGCAGAAAACATTGTGTTTAGCCAATGTGACTTTATTGATCACAACTATGGTATAGAACTAAACAACACAACCATTGGCGTTAGTATCACAGGCAGTTATTTTAATCACTTGTATTACGGCGTAACAACAGGCAAAGACAGTGCAGGTCAACAAACTGCCGGTGTTGCTATGTTTGACAACTATTTTCACTACACTGCCGCTGAAGCGGTTTATTGTGGCACAGACTCTAGAAGTTTTGTAAGTCAAGCTAACTATTTTGACCGTTCTGGCCTAGCTGACTACGAAGCAGACGCCCCTGTTATTAATCCAACTGGTCATGCACAGACTCCTGTTATTTCATTCTTCAGCGACAACAACTTCAGCGTTGGAGACACATTCCAACGTGTAGTCACAGGTGACTTGTCTTTTCCGTATGTTGAAACAAACAACTATACTAGCTACATCTTTGGCCAAGACCGCGGATTAGTCAATGGTAAAATCACAAGCTCCCCGGGACTTGTGGTCAGCTTGCCCACTAGCGGCACTTATGTATCTGCTGCACTACTTCAAATTCCATCTTCGTATGTTGACTTAAACGTAAGATACAGAATAACATCAGCCACTGGCGAGTGTTCTGGTACGTTGCAAGCAACGGGCTTTGGTGGAGCATACAACTACTCTGATGAGTGTGTTGAATCCGGAAGCTCTGGAGTTTCTCTAAGAGCAAATCCAACAACAGGTGACATTGAATATACTTCAACCAGCAATGCCACTTTAACTTACAGTCTAAATTTTTTCACTAATTAATTAATGTTCAAACTAAGTGCCGAGGACCGCTTGAGGTCCTGGCGTGATTTTCGAAACACGTTAGATTCGTTGCCTCTTGACCAGGCGTTATCACGTACAGCAGACCTATGGGCCACAGCTCCATTTAATCCCTACTACCTCGATCCGGCAGATCCTTCTGCGTGGCCAAATCCCTGGGAATTAATCACCGAAAACTACTACTGTGATATTGCAAAATGTCTCGGAATAATTTATACTATATCATTAACTGTACATAAATCCGACATAGACATTGAGTATAGAAGCTACGTGGATCCAAAATCGAGACACGTCTATAATTTAGCATGGATCAATCAGGGGAAATATATTCTTAATTTGATTGACGGAGAACTCGTAAATAACGAACAGTTCGATAAAACACTAACGTTAGTTCAAACATTACTAAGCGCAGATTTAAAGATAGAATAATATTAAGAGGTATCAATGACACAAATTCAAGTTACAAAACGAGACGGACGCAAAGAGCCGCTAAATTTAGAGAAATTACATAAAGTTGTATTTTGGGCGACAGAAGGAATCACAGGAGTTAGTGCTAGCGAAGTAGAAATTAATAGCCATGTACAGTTTTATAATGGTATTAAAAGCACAGACATTCAAGAAACGCTTATTAAAAGCGCAGCAGACTTAATTAGCGAAGAATATCCAAATTATCAATACGTTGCGGGTCGTTTATTAACTTATCACATTCACAAACTAGTCTACGGGGAATATAAGCCATGGCCATTGTTGCAACTGGTTAAGCGCAATACTGACATTGGCTATTACACAAAAGAATTACTAGAGAATTATACAGAAGACGAGATCAATCAAATGGACTCGTATATCAAGCACGAGCGTGATGAAACATTTACCTATGTGGCCATGGAGCAATGGCGCGGTAAGTATCTTGTACAAAACCGTGTTACTAACGAAATATTTGAAACTCCGCAAGTGGCATACATGATGATTGCTGCAACACTGTTTATGGCCTATCCAAAAGAAACACGTATGCAATGGATCAAGGATTACTATGACGGTATCAGCAATTTTGACATTAGTTTGCCCACACCTATTATGGCTGGTTTGCGTACTCCTCAAAAGCAATTCAGCTCGTGTGTACTCATTGAGTCAGACGATAGCTTAGACAGCATTAATGCCACTGCATCTTCAATTGTCAAGTACGTAAGTCAAAAGGCCGGTATCGGAATCGGCACAGGTCGTATTCGTGCCCTTGGAAGTCCCATTCGTTCAGGTGACGCATACCACACTGGTGTTACGCCATTCTTAAAGCTATTCCAAGCAGCTACACGTAGTTGCAGCCAAGGCGGCGTGCGTAACGGCGCAGCCACAGCATACTATCCAATTTGGCATTTAGAAGTAGAAGATCTGTTGGTATTAAAGAACAACAAAGGCACAGAGGATAACAGAGTACGCCAGATGGATTACGGCGTCCAATTTAACAAATTAATGTACGAAAGACTCATTCAAGGCGGCGATATTACCCTGTTTAGCCCCCACGATGTGCCGGAAATGTACGAAGCTTTCTTCAACAACCAAGAGCGCTTTAAAGAACTTTACGAACGTGCAGAACGCAATACCAAACTACGCAAGAAAACATTTAAAGCAGCGGATTTGTTTGCCAAGTTTATGCAAGAGCGCAAAGACACAGGTCGTATCTATTTAATGAACGTGGATCATGCAAATACGCATAGTCCTTTTAAAGAAGAATTACATCCTATCAAAATGAGTAACTTGTGTACTGAAATCGACTTGCCCACTAAACCATTAAATGACATTAATGATGAAATGGGTCGTATTGCTTTGTGTACATTGAGTGCACAAAACTGGGGCAACGTTAAGAAGCCACAAGATTTTGAACGTATGTGTACATTGGCAGTGCGTGGATTAGATGCATTGTTGAGCTATCAGAACTATCCAGTTAAAGCAGCAGAACTTGCCACTAAAGAGTTCCGTCCAATTGGTAACGGTATTATCAACTTTGCCTACTTCTTGGCCAAGCATGATGTATCTTACAGTGATCCAGCGGCATTGGCACTAGTCGACGAATATGCAGAAGCATGGAGCTACTACTTGATCAAAGCCAGTGCAGACTTGGCCAAGGAACAAGGTCCGTGTGAACTATGGCAAGAGTTAAAGTATGCAGATGGCATCCTTCCAATTGACACACGTAAGAAAGAAGTTGACGAACTAGTAGAACACAAAGAGCGTATGCCATGGCGTGCCCTCCGTGAACAAATTTTAACTTATGGTATCCGCAATGCAACACTAATGGCTCTAATGCCGGCAGAAACAAGTGCACAGATCAGTAATGCCACAAACGGTATTGAATCTCCGCGCAGTTATGTATCAGTGAAGCAAAGCAAGCATGGCGTATTAAAACAGGTTGTACCTGAATTTAAGAAACTCAAGAACAAGTATCAATTGTTATGGGACCAAGAATCTCCTGAAGGCTACTTAAAACTTTGTGCAGTATTACAGAAATATATTGATCAAGGCATTAGTGTCAACACTTCGTATAATCCCAAGTTCTACGAAGACGAAAAGATTCCAATGAGTGAGATGCTCCAGCACCTGATCATGTGCTACAAATACGGAACTAAACAACTTTACTATTTCAACACCAATGACGGCCAGGGCGAAATTGACGTTGATAAAATGTCTACAGCACTGCAAATGCCAACTGACATCGACGATGACGCAAACTGCGATAGCTGTGTGATATGAAGCCCAGTGTACTGATTGCAGCAGGATGCAGTTGGGTAGCAGCAAAAGCTATCGATGTTGATCCTGCTGCGACTACATTAAATTTTGATCATGTTGAGGATCCTACGGTAGTTGAAACATTGAGTTTTGCAGGGCTACTTAGGCAGCAATTAGGACTAGATCAATTGGTCTTACTTGCTGCACATGGTTCTAATAATGATAGGCAATTGCAGGGACTAGTGGATTTTATTGAAGCAAATAAAAATAATTATTCTAAGGTTTATGTTATATGGGGATTGACTAGCATTTATCGATGGGACCTGTACATTGACTCCATTGGTAAGGTAGAGAATTGCACAATGACCGGATATATGAGACACCCTGATCTTAAAGATACAGTTAAACATTATTTTTCCAACCATTGGAACAAAGATTACGAGTTAAAGAAACTTGGAAAGAACATTACATTATTAAACGGATACTTGAATAATTTGAGCATAGATCACTTGTTTTTCAACAGCTTTCAAAGTTATAATGCAAAGGATCTTTTCTCTAACATAGAGTCAAAGTATTTTTATAGAGTTGAAGAACAGAATAATGATATGTTAAGTTTGCTATGCAGTGTAAATAATATTCCAGCACCGAATAATTCTGTGCCATGGCTAAATCTACTAGGTGCATATTCGCATAACTCAGTAAAGCAATTGCAGCAAATTGGCCAGCTGGATCGAGCTACTGCCCATCCTACTGCGGCTGCACATGCAACTATAGCAGAAGAATTGCATAGATATATAAAGGAACAACAATGAGCGTATTCAATTTAAACGATAAGAAAAAACACACTGAAAAATTGGCGTTCTTAGATAGCGCAGGTCCCACTGCGGTCCAGCGTTACGAGACACTAAAGTACAGACAATTTGACAAGTTAACAGACAAACAATTGGGATTCTTCTGGAGACCCGAAGAAGTTGATGTTATGCGAGATGCCAAAGACTTCAAGGAACTAACAGATTTTGAACAACATATTTTTACAAGCAATCTCAAACGACAAATTCTTTTGGACAGTGTCCAGGGTCGTAGCCCCAATCTTGCTTTTTTACCTTTATGCAGTTTACCTGAACTTGAAACATGGGTACAAACTTGGGCATTCAATGAAACGATCCACAGTCGTTCTTACACCCATATCATTCGTAACGTTTACAGTGATCCTGGCAGAGTCTTTGATGAACTATTAACCATTGAGCCCATTGTTAATTGTGCCAATGACATTAGCAAGTATTATGATGATGTCATTGAATACAGTACTTGGCATCGTGCATTGGGTGTCGGCAAACACGTTATCAATGGCAAGGAAATTGTTGTTGACGAATATGAGTTAAAAAAGAAGTTGTGGTTGTGTATCAACAGCGTCAACGCACTAGAAGGTATTCGCTTCTATGTTAGCTTTGCATGTAGTTGGGCGTTTGCTGAACTTAAGAAGATGGAAGGCAACGCCAAGATTATTAAATTGATCTGTCGCGACGAAAACGTACACTTGGCCGGCACACAGTTGTTGATCAAGTTGTTACCAACAGATGATCCGGATTTTGCAAAAATCAAGGAAGAATGTCGTGCAGAATGTACTGCCATGTTCTTAAGTGCGGCGCAGCAAGAAAAGACCTGGGCAGAATATCTGTTTAAAGATGGTTCAATGATTGGTCTTAACACTCAGTTGTTGTGCCAATACATTGATTGGCTAACTTGCAAGCGTATGAACACATCTGGATTAGACTGTGGTATCAAACCGGGATCGAACCCACTACCGTGGACACAAAAGTGGATCGCAGGTAGCGAAGTGCAAGTGGCACCACAAGAAACTGAAATTTCTAGTTATGTAGTTGGCGGCACCAAGCAGGACGTTGATAGCAACACGTTCAAAGGCTTTAGTTTGTGAAGATACTCGTTGCAGGGTGTAGCTTTGCAACTGAGTTAACTGACATTATTAAACAAAAGATTCCCGGCTCCACTGTTACTAACGTTTCGCATTGTGGTGTTGGGAATCGGTTTATATCTGATAGTGTAGTTGTTGCTACTTCCAAAGAAAAGTTTGATTTAATCTATGTTAGTTGGACTGGCCTTAGTCGGCACGATGTTCTAATAGATTCAGCTAACTACAGATTGTTTGATGATTGGGTCAACCGAGCAAGTATCTACAACCTGAAATATATTTCCACTGGGGGTGTAGGTAGTTGGGACCAATTGGAACATAGTTTTGCTGACATGTTGTTTGGTGGATATCATAGATTTGTTGACCAAGAACAGTTACAGTTCAACAGTCTAACAGAGATGATAAAGATACAAAGCTACCTTGGGTCATTGAATGTTCCGCATTATTTTACATCAATGATTAATCAGCTAGATGCAAGTCCCGACATTATGTATGAGAAAACATGCGAATACGGCGCACGTAGATATCCTGCTAATGCTTGCTTAGTAAATGCAATAGATCGCCAACGTTGGATATTAGACAACAACCAAGGCATGCACGAAACTACCAAGCAACTTGATCTTTTAGGTCCTGATGATTTTCACCCTAGCGAACTAGGATATAAATATTGGATAGATTTGTTTGTTGACCGACTACACAAAGATAAAATAATATAAAGGAATAAAATGTTAACAGTATATTCAAAAAGCAACTGCCCATTCTGCGACCGAGCAAAAGCTCTATTAGAGAGCAAAGGTGTGGAATACAAAACAGTTAGTATCGAAGAAGATCAAGATGCACGTCAGCACCTTTTAGACATGGGACTACGCAGTGTTCCGCAAATCTTCAACGGCACAACATTGATTCAAGGCGGATACCAAGGCATTGCTGGCAAAGGCGAAGAGTTCTGGACTGAACTAAAACAATGAGATTGCATCTATATTATCAGCACCTAGAGGATAGAAATGATCAAGCCCGTGCAGAAGAACAGGCTGTATTGTTAGACCGTGGGCTGACATTTGAGGACGATTACATAGAAGAGCATCGCAGTCTTTACGACCACAACGATCCAACTCTTCATCCTGGCTACGCAAATCCAGGAGAAACATGTTTTTGTGAATTACCTGGGATGGACGGACCGTTGTGGCCCAAGCTATACAAAGATTATGTATTAGTGGCATCCGGGTGGGATAGTATTCGATCGATAAAGTTATAACCATTCAATTAAGGAAAATATGTTAATAGCAAAACAAAAAGATTACGAAGCAGGTGACATCCTGTGTTTCAAGTTACTCAATGGTGACGAAATTGTGGCAAAACTTGTGGAAGTGGATGCTGCTAAGTTTGTATTAAGCAAACCGTGCACGGTTATTCCAAGCCAACAAGGACTAGGGCTGATGCAAAGCCTAATGTGCGGTGATATAAATAGTAATATAACTGTCTCAAAGCAACACGTGATGATGCATAGCCCTGTTATCGCAGATATTGAATCTCACTATATCCGTACTACAACAGGCATTGAGGTCAGCAAAGGAATAATTAAGTAATGCCATTTCCAGCCGCAGTAGTAGGTTTACCAGCTTCAGTAACAGGATTTCCTGTACCTCCGTTAGGGCCCGGGACAATCACAATGGGCGCAGTAAAAACGTTCATCAATGGTATGCCGGTAGCAACTATTGCATCCACAGTTAGTCCGCACGGTAACCCTGTTAATCCCAAGCAGCCGGGATTTAATCCAGCATGCGCTGCTTCGGTAATTGCAACAGGTATTCCCAACATTCTAGTAGAGTTTAAACCTATTGCCTATGTTGGCTCAGTGTGCACTTGTGGACAACACAAAGTGACGTTGGGCATTCCCAATGTGTTGGTAGGATAATATGGCAACGGCGTTAGAGTTAAATGCACAAAGCACACTGATCAACGGACAAGGTCTATCTACCAGTCCCGACGTTCTTTCTGCAATATCGTCATTTAGTAACTTGTCGACTGTAAAAACAGTGGGCAGCATTTATACACATGCTGGTGCTATTTCCGGTAATGCCGGTGCTGTGCTGATCCCTGCATTGGAGCAATTGGGATCCGGGGTTACTACCGGACGTTGGTTAATTGATTTGTATCCAGCCAACATCTCTGCGGTATCGTCATCTTCTGTATATCTATATTCTACCAACGTTCCTAGTGTAATACATACTGTCAGTAATCAAGCAAACTTGCCATTTACTTACGGAGTTGCTGGATTTGCCAACGTATTTTCATCTGCATATGGTTTTGCATCTGGTGGATTTGACACCATTGGCTCTATACATATCTTAGAGAACAAAACATACGCAGGGTCCGGTGTAGGATACAATGGTATTGCTGACTTGGTTACAAATGGCATTGGATCCAACGGCCCGTTGTTGGGCAACACTGTGGCCAATTGGGGCACAATGTACAATATCAATAACATGAACTTGATAGGCGACCCTTATGTATTTGGGCAAAACCTACTAGATCAAGGCCTTGGCTCATACGGAAATCTTGCTGTTAACTTAACAGCAGCCGGCCTGGATATTGCAGACATTACAAAAATTCCGGTATCCACTACATCCACAACTCAATTAGATAGTTCTGTAACCAATAACACCATTGTTGGCCAGGTTGAATTGCCTACCCTTAACTCTGTGTCGAGCACTACTTTGGTGACTGGCAGCAGCCCTGAAGTTGTAATGAACATTTACCGTCAAGTAACTGGTGACGACTTACAGGCCATTGTTACTGCCACAGGAATTGTCGCTGATACTACCAAGTTAAAAACACTAGCAGACTATTTGGATTTTTCTAAAGTAGTTGCAATAGGATTACAACCTGCTTTGGCTGCATTAAATGTTCGCACATTCAACGACTTTGGTAGCTATCTACACAACAAGATCGGTCAAGGATCTTTTATAAACTGGGCCGCAGTGTCTAAGTTTTTGAAATCAATTGTGGTGCCAGTGTTGTCTAACACTACAACCTCTGCCAATGCTCCTATATTGTCGGCTAGTACAATTAATACATTACGATCTGCCAATGGCACAGGATCCGGGGAATTGGGCAATCCTATCATGACTGACTACTTTGGTGCTGCTGCCGGAATGCCTTACACTGACAAGATTAATTCCATGGTGTCTAACTATACCAAGGTTGCTCCGACAGCAGTTGCATCGGCTTTGACTACATTAGACCAAGCCGTGGTAACATGGGTCAGTGGATACTCTCCCGGTGATGAATTCACACCCGAGGTCATTCCGTCTGTGACTCCTGTAACTAATGCAGTCACCGCGGTTAACTCTGCACTAAACGCATTGCCAAACTCCCAAGCTCTATTGGACGGCCAAACAGCACAGTATCAAATTTTAAATAAATTGTCAGTTGAAGTGTCTGCGGTCAGTTCAGCTGGATTGAAATTTTTGCCCACTAGTTCTAGTATGTTGAAAACTTTTGCCACTAGTTTCATTGGGTATGCAACCGACACTGATCGCTTTCAGAGCGCTCAATTGTTGGCAAATCTTGTCACTAAAGATGCAGCAGGTGACACTCTCAGGGCCGCCGTTTCGGAGAATACCAACATCAGATTGTTATCTTCGGTGGGAATTACATCACACAATGATGCCAGTCCAGACAACGCTTTGTACCAGGCAAAGGCCCAAAATCTACCATTAAGTACCTACTTATCCCAGAATAAGTAAGCCGTTAATGGCATGATTTTGTATTTACTTGATTACTGTTAAACTTATCTGCTAGTTTAACTGGTAGATTCTCGCCTTAAATATTCTTACGAAAAATAAAAGGAGGACGAAAATGAAAAAAATGATTTCGATCATCGTATCAATAATCGCCCTGGCAATGCCAAGCATTGCCTTTGCAGCCAACTCAGAACTTGACTGTTTGGCTCGAAATATCTATCACGAAAGTGCAGGCCAACCTGAGGAAGGAATGGTCGCTGTTGGAGTAGTAACTCTCAACAGAGTTGGTGATAGTAGATTTAGCTCATCAGTATGTGGTGTAGTTAATCAACGTGTGACTAAATCAGTTTCACGCACAGTACTAACTACCAAGGAAGTTAGTCGCCGTTGGGTCGGCACACAAACAGTTACAGTTGAACAAACAATCTGGAACAAGATCAACATCTGCCAATTTAGTTGGAAGTGCCAAAATGTAAAGGCTCCTAAAAAGGATGACAGTAAGTGGGAAGAAAGTTTACGAATCGCTAAAGAACTATTATCAGGCGGGTATGAGGAGCTAAGGGTTAAATACTCTGATGCCTTGTTTTTTCATGCACGTCAAGTTCGTCCATCCTGGGCCCCACAGAAGCGTAGAATTGAACGTATAGGCGGACATATATTTTACGCAGATATCTAAATGTTTTTTGAAACTTATTACCGGTTGCTAGATGTAGGAGACTACTATCAAGCGAAAAATTGTAATCTAGCAGCTAGTGAGATAACCCAAATAATCCGTAGACAGTTTTCTGCTACGGATTATTCTTTTTCAACTTTAAGATCCAGTGAAGTATCCAAGGATACAATTTGTGTTAGTGGATTCTACGACAATGGGGAGATTGAGCTGGTGCTCTATTACAACCCGCAGCAGAGAATCTTTAAGAGCAAAAACATAGACTGGCAACGATTGGTGTTTGATGTTGCAGAAGTGCTAACACACGAACTTATACACGACTACCAGGACCGAACAAAACAAAAGTTTAAGAAATACAAAAGTGATCAATTTGATCAAAGCTATCTAGGCGACGAGTCTGAGATTGATGCATATGCATTTAGCATATGTGCTGAAAGTTTAGTGTACAATAGACATTACAAGAAATGCTCTATGTACCAAGTGTATCGAAAGACTTTTGACAAAGACCGTTCAGTGATAGTAAAATTAGAAAAAGAAATACTTAAATATTTAAATAGACTGGAGCAAAACAATGACTAAGCCTGCCACAGAAGTAGAACTAGCATTTGACGAAGCATACGATGCAGACATTGCAGACGACGATTATGTATTTGTTATTGGGCCCAATGGTGAGCTTAAACAGGTTATTCTCCCGGATGACCTTCCATTTGAATCTCCTAAGAATGTATCCAAAATACTAAAAATGTTTAAAATTTGGGACATTGAACTACTTGACGGAAATGACACAATCCATTAACCAAATTTGTGCTACAATAGTGGCATGACTTTTAAAGAATGGCTTAGATCACTAGAACCCCCACGTAAGCAAACCGCTGGCGAAGATTTTGCGGACTCCATTGGACTAATAGTTCTAATGGGACTGGTTTGCCTGGTTGTTTTTATCTAACTGTTGTATTTTTACAACACATTGTACTGGCTCGAGCTTTGTGCTATAATATAGCTATTGCAACAAACTGGAACTTCAAAAATGCGTAAACTCAATACAACACTGCACACAGATGGCTGCGGTTACTGGACCGAAGTTGCTAAAGCTGTTAAGATCGTTGGCATGGATTTGGCCTACATCAGTGACTGCGAAAAGTTTGGCGAACTGCGTGTCTATTTTGACACTAAATCGTGGAACGTAAACAAAGATAGTTTGATCTACACTGATCGCCAATTTGAAAAGGAATTAAAAGCCTACCTGACCAGCATTGGCCTAGTTGGCAAAGATGTCAGCTACAGCGAGCAAGGTATGCAAGGCCTTAACTATGTGAGCCTGGATGTAGGCAAGCACTTTATTAAAAGCTATGAGCGACACATTGCCTGACTACAAAGACAGCAATGTCTTTTTGATTTTCTGGGACTGCCATGGGCTTGAATCCTGCATCGACATTACAGAGGATATGTCACGTGGTAACGAGTTTGACCGCGACAGCATTTTTGAGCGTATCAAGAATCCAGAAAAAGAACCACATAACGAGCATGTGCATCGAGTTAATCATATGATCAATTCAATGAGTATGCGGGCCCGTTTCAATCCACAGCGTAATTATGAGCTTTACTTTATTCACACTGTAAAGTCAATTACACAAGATCAATTTGAAACAATGTTTGAACAAGATCCGCAATCAGCAGTTGAGTTGATTCGTGAACGTGGACAAAAATTGTTTAGCCACCGTAGTACAACCGAAAGGGTAATATCATGAATAAAGAACAACTATACACTATGCACTGGACACAGATCTACACCGAATGGTGTGATTATGTAGACCAAGAGATTCTCGAAATTTCGGACTTTGCAGAAGCCAAACAAGTCATTGCTGACATTAAGGCCAAGCGGTGAGCGAACTTAAGGATCTCATACTCGATGTTTATCACGGAAGAATTTCCATTGACGAGTTGACTGACGAAGAGTATGACGCTGTAGTAGAAGGCTTTAAGCAAGTTGCAGAAGAACTAGTCAAGATGTCTGAAACTAGCCAAGCTGGCCAGTTAATACTTGATGCCATTGCAACCGCAGAAGCTGACCCATTTGAACAAGAAATTCAAGCTGCGGAACTACGCGGCAGCACCTACTGGGAAATTGAAGTAGACTATATACATTAATGCTACGAGACACTTTTTGCTCAAGTCCGTGGTTTCATGTTAGGTTAACGTACAACGGCGATTTTCAAGAGTGCCGTTGGTTTAAAGACCAAACGACTGAGCCTGTAAATATACGCACTACATCTGTTATGGAGTTTTATAACAGCAACCGTATGCGTGACCTTCGTACACAGTTCTTACAAGGTCAACGACCAGCTGGCTGCTCTAACTGTTACTATCAAGACCAATTTGGTAAACTTAGTGGTCGCAGTAGACAATTACTAAAAAGTGGAATAACTAATCAGTTTGAATTACAGGCACGTAGTAGCCCGCATTTTGAGCATTTTAAGTACAGTGAAAATAACAACGGGTTAGCTGATTTGTATCCAGTTGATTTGCAAATTGACTTGGGCAACGTATGCAACAGTGCATGCATTATGTGTAATCCAGTGGCTAGTAGTCGATTGGAGCAGGACTACATTAAACTACATAAAATTGATCCAGTGACATTCAGTAATCCGACACGGTATCGTAGTTGGACACAAGATGCCATTGATCGTTTTGTTTCGGAACTAACTACAATTCCTGTTAGATATATACACTTCCTTGGAGGAGAGACTTTATACGACTCATCGTTTTATGCTATTTGCCAAGGATTAGTAGATGCAGGATTAAGCAAGAATATCATTGTCGGCACAACTACTAATGGCACCATATATGATGACCGAGTTGAACATCTAATTAGGCAGTTTAAAGAATTCCATCTGGGTATAAGTATCGAGTCAGTTGCTGAATTAAACAACTATGTCAGATACCCTAGTGAAATTGATTTGGTCTTGGAAAATATAGATAGCTTTTTAAAACTTAGAGAATGTTCTAATGTACATGTATCTTTGCGTATAACTCCTAACATATTTACAGCGTACGAACTCGATCAACTGTTTGAGTACATGATTGAGCATAATGTAATTGCTGAAAGTTGTGACATATTAAGTGACCCGGCCTGTTTGAGAATTGAACTCATGCCCAACGACATTAGGCAAGAAATTATTACCAAGATAGGCGCAGTCATTGATCGGCATGGTTTAGTTAAAACTGGGCAGATGAATATACGTAACACCACTGTGGTCAACGATGTAATTGCAGATACAATCATTGACTACTATAATTTCATGAAGTCCTATACTGTGCCCGACGATGCAGATCTGCACAGAAGCCAATTGGTAAAATTCCTAAAGGGATTTGAAACACTGCGTAAAAACACTATTATAGATTATGCTCCGAGATATAAAGACTTTCTCAGATCTTACGGCTATTGATACCTGCCACAAATTGGTAGTCGATCTAGCAGTGACCAGGCATGGCCAGACTGATAGTATTGCAAAGCTCAACGGGTACGTTGTTAATGTAGATAAAGTCACATTTAGTTTGGATTTATTTGATCCTGTTACACTAGCGATAACTCTACTAGAATTCAACGAAGGCACTAGTGGCTTAGAAATTGCACTGAGTGTAAATGGGCTAGAAGTTTTGCCCAAGTATCAGCACCTATCTAGTAATAAAAAGTGTTACATTGATACAAACGAGCTCTGGACTTTTGAAATTCCCGCCAACTTTTATACTTGGTATCATGGGATATCGGGGCAGGGCTGGATTGCTTAATCAAAATATGTTATAATGCATACATGAGATTTAAAAAGAAACGAGCTGAAATCAAACGTATTTTGTCTATGCTAGACGAAAAGAATCATCGTGGATTTAAACTCATGTATGCAGACCCACCGTTTGACAAAGACATCAATCTCGTGGTTGACGAGTTACCAGATAAGAATGTATCATGGGCGTTAGTCCAATGCCTGAATTCTTATCACCAACTGTTTGAGATTTTAAAAAATGCGTAAAATTGGTTTTGCTTGCAAGTGGATCGACACACCTGAACAAGTCAATGGTGTTGGTCCCAAGGACGCAGCAAAAGAACTTAACTTAATGGGTACAACTGTGGCTTGGCTCAAACGCCAAACTGCAATCCAAGCCGACGACAAGTTGTGGGAATTGATTCGCTACAACATTTCAGCAACTAAGAAACTTGTGCAACGAGTAGGAGAACTTGATGAATCCCTTCGCATGGTACGCCTTGGCAGTGATATCTTGCCTGTCTACACTGAACCTACTTTTGGTGTATTTTATCGCAACCCGGCAGTTCAGGCCTTTTGTGCGAAAGGCTTTGACGAGATTGGTACTTTGGCTCGCGCCCGTGGAGTGCGCCTTAGTTTTCATCCTGGGCAGTTTGTTGTTCTTGCTAGCGAATCCGACGCCATTGTTGGGCGTTCGATAGAGGAGTTTGAATATCATGCAGATATGGCTCGTTGGATGGGATACGGCCGAGAATTTCAGGATTTTAAGATCAATGTACACATCTCCGGCCGTAAAGGCGCACAAGGCATTAGAGATGTATACGGCCGTTTATCGCCTGAGGCCCGCAACTGTTTAACCATCGAAAACGAGGAGAACTCACGTGGACTTGTTGATTGTCTTGCTATTTCTGATATCGTACCTATCGTGCTCGATATACATCATAACTGGATTCGGGATGGTGTTTACATCCAGCCGAATGATCCAATGGTGCGACAGGTTGTGGATAGCTGGCGCGGCGTGCGGCCTACTTGCCATTACAGTGTCAGTCGTGAGGATGTACTTGTGGGCCATTCATCCACAGTTGCTCCGGACTATGCAGCTTTATTAGCACAAGGGCACAAGAAGCAAAAACTACGGGCACACAGCGACTTTTACTGGAATGACGCATCCAATCGCTGGGCCTTGACATTTTTAGACCAATTTGACATCATGTGCGAAAGCAAGGGCAAGAATCTTGCTAGTTTTGCATTACACGATCTAGCTAAAACGCTTTAACTACCATAAATACCTTAAAGGGTATTTAATATGGGTAGTTTTGCTAATGTTTACGTAGGTGTCACGCCAAACGATGGATTAGGTGATCCACTACGTAATGCTTTTGAAAAGATTAACACAAACTTTGCCAACATATCAGCTGGCAATGCAGCTATTGTTGTTAATGCCCCGGTCAGCAGCGTAGCCGGGCGTACAGGTAACGTACAGCTCTATGTCAATGACGTAAACGGTGCTGTTGCCAAATCCTACGTAGATAATCTTCCGTTTACAATGGCCAACGCTAGCCATTGGACTAGTAATGTGACCACAGTATCACAGGCATTAAACCAGCTGGCTGCAAGACTAAAAGCAGCAGGCTATTAATTGGTAAATACTCTATGTCATTAAACGGAATAAGCCACTTACCAACTAAACAAGAACGCCAGGAGGCCAAGCTAGCATTGGCACAGACCAAGCGTAGTACAGCAGGTACTGGTTATAGAGCATTACATACATTAGACTCTACAGAACTGCCCACAGTATATTCGGGCAATGACGTAGTAGATCAACCTAACGTCGGCGGGTTAATTAAAGGCCGACCTTGGAAATAAATTATGAGAGCAAGCGAACTTTTACGCAAATTGGCAGACGTCATTGACAGCCAAGAATCAGCAGAACAACAGCCCACCGAAATAACTAATCGTCCTGACCAATCAGACGTACAAGCAGATAACACTGACAGCACAGAAGTTACCACAATGGTTCCTCCATTGCAACAGAAACACGAGTTGTTAAAAAAGGCAGCAGGCGTTGACAGCATGTACGACGATGGCGAATCATGCGAAGCCGATCCTCTAGAGCAAATGAAGAAAATGGCAGGTATCCCAGCAGTAATGGTTGCCGCTGAAGATAACGACATTGAAGGGTAAGCCCGATGTCTATTAGAAAGTTTCGTGCTGGTAGAATAAGCACAGTCACAGCAAGTACACACGTTGGCCAATTTGGCGATGTGTTCTATGATGAGAGCACGGGACAATTTCGGGTAAGCGATGGCCACACTCCCGGCGGAACAGTTGTTGCCACGGCGTTAAATTTAGCCAATGGTACAGCAGATGTGTTTGTCAACAACCTTACAGTTAAGGGCACAAACCAAACAATCAACAATATTGTTTCAAACAATGAAACAACAGTAACCGGTGTACTAACTGTAACAGGTAATGCAACATTTACTGGCGATACAGAGTTTGTTGGAACCACAACTTTCACTGGTCCTATTATCAGCGTTGGTACACGTACAAGTCTCGGTAACAGTGTATTCAACGGCAATGTAACGACCAACGGTAACTTAGTTGTTGATGGTCCCAGCTATTTTTTCGGCAACATTACCGAAGTTGGCAACCTTGTTATTACTGGCCAAGCTATCAACAATGGTCCCAGTATTTTTAATGGACACATGGACATTAACGGTGATACAACAATAGATGGTAATATAGTAATGACTGGCAACAGCAGTATTACCGGAAATACGTTTGTCACTGGCCCGACTACTGTCACAGGCAATGTTACTATTACCGGTAATAGCGTACAAACTGGCATTGGAAAGTATATCGTTTCTACCGATTCATTAAACTATGGGGCGTTAGAGATTACCGGAAACGTTCAAGGACTTGAGCAGGCCCCAGTTGTACCAGGTGTTATGTTGCATATCACTGGACAAGACAACGGGACCACGCCGGGCAGAGCATACATAGATTCTAATAGACAATACTCTATTCTAGTAGGTCGCAGATTCAACGGAACGATAGCTAATCCAACACAGGCTGTAGCGGGCGACGAAGTGTTCCGTTTGGCAGGAACGGGCTATCCAACCGGCGGATGGCCAGTCACTGGTCTCGCACAAATTCGTTTCATTGCAGACGAAAACCAAACGCAAACAAATCGTGGTGGACACCTTGATTTCTTAACAGTACCAATTGGGTCAAATGTTATGACCCAAGTAATGTCAGTAAGTGCAACAACTGGAGTAACTGTAGCAGGCAACTTAACAGCAACTAATGTTATAGCCAATACAGTAGGTACATTAACTGGTAACGTTAACGGTACCATTATGACCGCATATCAGCCAAATATTACCAGCGTTGGTACATTAGCTAACTTAACAGTAGATGGCGCAGGTAACGGCACTGGCTTAACTGTGCAAGGTAACTTGCGTTATGATATTGCTTATGGCAACGCCACAGCAACACAACTAACAGACAAGTCTACCGCAGTGACCTGTAATGGCCGAACCGGACAAATTACAACAGCGCCAAGTTCTATTGCCAAAGGCTCAGCCGTAACCTTTACGGTTAACAATTCATATGTTACAGCAGTAACTGATTTACCGATTGTTGCATTCCAAGGTGGTGCTACTACCAACAGTTACGCTGTATCGGTAACTCGTGTACAAGTTGGTAGCTTTAACATCACTATTTCAAACAATGGCACTGGACCATTAACTGATACCATCGTCATTAACTTCGCAGTAATGAAGATCAGTTAACCAGAACTTTTGACTTTGCCAATATCGTAGCGTATACTGCGGGACTAAACCCTATAAATATACGTTATGATATTTGGATACTTTACCCTTCTTGTTGCATTGACTATCAGTGCCGTGGCAGAATACTACTCAATTGTAGGTCTTACTGCCATTTTCTCCGCAGCCTTTTGGCCCATTGTTATCATGGGCGCCAGTCTTGGCGTTGGCAAACTAACAGCAACAGTCTGGCTCAAAATGAACTGGGAACGTGCTCCTTGGGCATACAAATTGTATCTGGTTCCATCGGTTGCAGTGTTAATGGTGCTAACCAGCCTGGGATGTTTTGGATTTTTAAGCAAAGCTCACAGTGATCAAAATTTAGTATCCGGCGATTCAATGGCCAAGGTAGCAATATACGATGAAAAGATTAAAACAGCCAAAGACAACATCGAAACAAACCGAACCGCTCTTAAGCAAATGGACGAGGCCGTTGATCAGGTTATGGGGCGAAGCAATGATGAAAAAGGTGCTGACAAAGCAGTTGCAATTCGGAGAAGTCAAGGTAAAGAACGGGCTAGATTATTGGCAGAAATTGAAGTGGAGCAACGAAAAGTATCCGCGCTGGCCGAGGAACGTGTACCATTCGCGGCTGAGTTCCGTAAGGTGGAGTCGGAAGTCGGACCAATTAAATACATTGCAGCATTGGTCTACGGCGATAATCCTGATTCAAATATTCTTGAGAAAGCCGTACGACTTGTCATTATACTAATTGTTGCAGTATTTGATCCATTGGCTTTAGTGCTGATTCTAGCAGCACAGCAAAGTATCAAGTGGGCCAAAGAGCCGCAAGTTAAGCAAAAGGTTGAACCTGTAGTTGAAAACGTTGTAGTGGCACCTGCGGCGGTTGATGATGCTGAGCCCACAGCTCAGAGTGTCCCAACTGAGCCACAACCTACAGTGGATCCTTTTGCTTATCTAAAGACGCCATTTGTTCACTTCAAAGACCTAGAGCCAATGGTACACAAGCCCGAACAGCCGGTACTGGAGATATACTCAGGCAATCCAGACGACTTCAAAGAACCCTGGACTGATCAAGAAAAGGCAGATTTAGTCAAAGCCATGGAAGGATTCTTTGAGCAAAACAAAAAAGCAGCCGAAGAAGCAGAACAGGTTGAAGAAGAGTTCCTAGAAAGATTTGATCAAAATCTTGCAGGCAATACTCCTGAAATTCTAACTATGGGCATAGACGATATTGAACGCCCGGGCGATTACATTACTCCGCCGGCAGCAGAAAGAGTACCAGAAGCTTCTCCGGGTCCTAACCGTGGCATGATGTACACACAGCCAGTACAAGCAGACAATGTAACTATGCCGGAAAAGTCCAGCAATACCAGTTTTGGCAATGAGTATCCAACATCGCCGGAAAAAGGGGACATGTACCTAAGAACTGACTTCTTACCAAACCGCTTGTTTAAGTTTAATGGAGTTAAATGGATCGAAGTCGACAAGAGCTTAACAGACGTTTATGCCTACGAAGAGCAGTACATCAAACATTTAATTGACGAAATTGAAGCTGGTCGCTACGATTTAGAGTCTTTAACTGATATAGAAAAAGAACAAATTCAACATTATCTAAATAAAAATGCATTGTAATTTCATAACACCACCGGACCTAATTGAAAATATCCTAATCATTGATGCAACTGAAAAGCAAATATCAGAGTGCGCCGATGAGTGTAGAACTATAGACACTGCATACGATGTATATTTCTACCATGCCGGTATGGACAATACAGAATGGTTATCCAAGGTATTGGTCAAAGCCGATACTATCTTGCAGCACCAGGATTCAACAGTGCCGATCTTAAAGTCTACTCGTTTTGGTCCTGATTTTGAACTGAAAAACCCAGTTGATTACTTTACTAAATAAATTATGGCATATAACAAAGACCCCTTCAAAGCAGGAACAGTAGTAGTGCATGATGGCAACGTAGAAAAGGCACTACGTAAATTTAAAAAGAAAATCATGGAAAGCGGCAAGTTGCAAGACCTGCGTGAGCGTGAATTTTTCGAAAAACCCACCACAGAGCGCAAGCGCAAAAAGAGTCAAGCAAAACGCCGCTGGACCAAGAAGCTAGAAGCTCAACAATTGCCGAAAAAGTTGTATTAATACTTTTTCTAAGTATAATAAATAAACATGTAGTGCCAATAGTTGGGCTACATTTCAATTGTCATAACTTGCTTATTAAAGGAGAATAACATGACACAATTTAACATTCGTACTCTAGACCTACCTGCTTTACATCGTCATGCCATTGGCTTTGACCGTATGTTTGAGGAACTAAATCGCACTTTTTCTACAGCTAAGGACAACTATCCACCTTACAACATTGTTCGCGTAAGTGAAACAAAGTTTACGGTTGAAGTTGCTGTAGCTGGCTTTGCAGAAAGCGAAATTGATGTGAGTCTAGCTGATAATGTTCTTACTGTAACTGGTGCAAAAGTCAAGGACGACAACCACCCAAGTCCCGATTACTTGCACCAAGGAATCAGTAATCGCAGCTTTGATCGCGATTTTACGTTAGCTGATAACGTTGAAGTGCGCGGCGCAAAAGTTGAAAACGGTATCTTGTCTATTGAACTGGAATCCATTGTTCCAGAAGAAAAGAAGGCAAAGAAGATCGAAATCACCTTTGCAAAGTAAATCAAAATCTGCTACAATAGGGGGAACACAATCCCCCTATAAAGGTAATCATTATGGCAACTAAAACTGAAACAACTGTACGTCAACGCATCGAACCTAAACTCAATATCCCCGAGCCTCCTAGCTACCGTGTAATTTATGTCAACGATGAAACAACCAGTATGGAGTTTGTTATTGAAACTCTGAAAATTGTTTTCCATTACGATCAAGGTGGTGCAGAGGCCATTACTCAACGAGTTCATGAAGAAGGCTCTGCTGTTGTTGCAGTGTTGCCATATGAAATTGCAGAACAAAAGGGCATCGAGGTAACACAATTGGCACGTAACAATGGCTATCCATTGCAAGTTAAGATTGAAGTTGACCAGTAATGCCGGTGTAACATTTAACTCATGATTTTCAACCATATTAAAAAACTTAAACAAGACGGTAAACGCATTGGTATCACCTTTAGTACATTCGATATGCTTCACGCAGGACATATCGCCATGTTATCTGAAGCCAAGAACCATTGCGATTATTTGATCTGTGGCTTGCAAACCGATCCAACCATTGATCGACCTGATACTAAGAACCATCCTGTACAAAGTATTGTAGAACGACAAATCCAACTTGCGGCGTGCCGTTATGTTGACGAAGTTGTTGTTTACCAAACCGAACAGGACCTCGTTGACCTATTACTCATACTCCCAGTTGATGTACGTATCTTGGGAGTAGAATATGAAGGTAAACCATTTAGCGGCGACGAAGCTTGTTGGAAACGTGGAATTGAAATTGTCTTTAACGGACGTGACCACAGCTTCTCTAGCAGCAGCCTACGTAAACGTGTAGTGGCCGCAGAGACAATGAAAGTATTAAAGTCCACCTAATGAAAAAGTTCTTATTAAGTTTGTTGTTAGTAGCATCATCTGCATGGAGCGCAGAGTTAGTTGAGATTGTTATTCCGTTTGCTGCCGGAGCAGGCGCAGCAGATATGTATGGGCGTAACGTACACAAGTATCTTAGTGACCGTGTGCCATCAAAGGAATTCATAGTAGTCAACAAAGGTGGTGCTGATGGCCGAATTGCATTGCAGTATGTCCAACAACGTGCACCTGAAGTCACTACGGTAATTATTTTGCCAATGAGTGTACTGACAATGAACCAAGTTTTAAACGAAACTCCGGGTTTTAAAGTTGAAGACTTTGCTATCTACGGGCCAGTCTATAAGAACAGTTATAGCCTTGCTGTAAATCCAAAAAGTGGAATAAAAGACTTTGACAGCTTTATCAAGTTGGCTAGAACTAGACCCGTCAATTGCGGTGCTGGTAATCTTGCCAGTATCTTCTTTGCTAAGGTATTGTTTAATAAGTTAAACATTCATGATGCACAGGTTATTACATTCAAGAACAGTGGCGAGGCAAGTTTAAACACAATGAACGGTAGCCTTGATTGCGTTATTGATGGCCTGGGTGTACAATCTATGTTTCACAAAGATAACAAACTCAAAATTCTTGCAGTCACAGATAAGTCGTCAATTCGAGATTTCAATGATTTAAACAATATCAAATTGTTTAGTTCGGTAATTCCCCATTACCACTTATTTGGGTGGTATGCATATGGAATTCCTAAGTCAATTCCCGAATCCAAACGAGAAGAAATTTTTGCCGAACTACGTAATGCACATAAATCACATGCGTTTGCAGACATTGCAGAATCTCTGAGATTTGAAATTATGCAGCCACCTGCAAACCCTATGAAATTTTTAGATAGCCAATATAATTTGTATAACCAATTACGAATGGATATTGGAATTCAACGTAACCAATAAGAGCCTAAAATGGACGTAATGCTGGATTTGGAAACACTAGGCACCCGACCTGGGTGTGTTATCCTAACATTGGGTGCCGTTAAGTTTAATCCATATACAATGGAAGATCCGGGGCCCGGCTTGTATATCCGTCCAGATGCAGACGAACAAATAGCGCGAGGACGCACTGTTCAAGAGGACACACTGCAATGGTGGATGAAGCAAGCAGACGATGTACGAGAAGAAGCTCTGGGCACAGAAGGACGAGTTCCGGTGGAGCAGATGTACAAAGAGCTTAATCGCTTTTTAGTTGGAGTAGAAAACATTTGGTGCCAAGGCCCAGTATTTGACATTGCTATTCTAGAAAACTTGTATGAGCAATATGGTTGGCCTACACCATGGCAGTTTTGGCAAATTGCCGATAGCCGTACCCTGTTTAAAGTACACGGTGATCCAAGGGTAAAGGGCAAAGTTGGCTTGCACAATGCTCTAGAAGACTGTGTAAGTCAAGCAAACGCAGTACAGCAAGTGTTCTGCCGATTAGGATTAGAAAAGAGAAGATAATGCAAATTGTTTGGAATAATGAAGTAGCAGAAACCCTTAAGAGCAGTCACACTGTATTAGAGCTAGAAACGTTTGAAGTTGAGGGCAAGCCTTTAACTGCATATTGTGTAGTGCCCCCGGAAAAGATTGGACTTGCTGGCTTCGCTACATTAGATACCTTTAAAAATCTTCATGCAGGGTTTATACAGGCACTTAAACAAAAAGACTATCAGCTATGTAAAGACAGCGCCGAACATCTAATGGGACAGTTCGGCGGCGAGCTAGATAGCTTTTACGAAGAAATTCTAAAGCGCATAGAATCTAGCACCACTTAATCACTCTTTAAGCCTCCTTAAATATCAAAAGGAGGCTTAATTATGAGTTGGTTTAAGCGCACACCCAGGGCCAAAGAGCCACAAAAATTGGTTCCAAAAGAACCCAGCCCAATGTCTGAAAAGTTGCTTAAAGAATCTAAAGCAGCCATGAAGCAGCAGGGCACAAAATGAACGAGCGTCAGTTACAACACATATACCAAGCCTGGCAACAGGGCAATGATCATTACGAACGTGACTGGAGTTACTTCGTAGAATACGCAGCAAAACGTCTAAACACCACCGGCGATAAAGTCATGCAAATACTGCATCGATGCCACTGGTTCAAATACACCCCAGAATAAGCAGCATTTAATCTAGAACAAGGTTTCTGTAAATAATAATAAGCATTTTTCAAAAAATTATTATAACAGGAGCTAAAAATGCGATTAGAGTTGAGAGCTACGTTCTCTGCTGGTCGTAAGACCGCATACAGGAGCCGCATATGGATCCGTTAACGCTGTTTGCATTAGCTAATGGCGCGGTATCCGCAGTTAAGGCTGGCTGTAAACTCTATAAGGATATCAAGGGTGCTGCCGGAGAAGTCAAAGACGTTCTCAAGGACTTGGATGACCAGTTTAAAAAGCTGCATCCCCCAGAAAAACCCGCTACAGTAGAACAACGTAATCAGTTTATTCGCGAAAAGAACGAAGTAATTGAGCTGAACAAAAAAGCCAATGAGGGTGCACATACAGGCATCTACACTGAAATTGGCGAACATTTGGGCACTTACTATGACAACTTCTACAAGTGCATGGCTGTGTTTGAAGAAGAAGAACGCAGGGCAGAAACAGAAGTTTACACAGGCGATGCAAGTCTAGGTAAACGTGCGCTACAACGTGTTCTGATGCGTAAGCAACTGGAACAAATGTCAGTGGACCTACGCGAACTTATGGTATATCAAAGCCCGCCCGAGCTAGGCGCATTGTATACCGAAGTAGAAGCAATGATGCAGAAGATGGGCGCCACCCAACGTGTGCTTATTGCTAGAAAAATGCGTAGTGAAGCAGAAACTAAAAGACGCAAACAACAACTAATGGACAAATACTTCATTGAAGGAGTTGGAGCTGTTGGTATGATATTGGGCATTGGATTTAGCATCATGCTAATGGCCTATGTAGTAGAAGATAGAATTCAAAAATATCCTCAATACGGAACAGGTTGGGTTCCTAAGACGGAAGAACAACGTCGAATCGAATCATTACCTAAGAAGTATACAGGAAGATAAAATGCCAAAGAAAAGTAAGAAAAGTAGTATACTAACATGGCTACTAGAGCAGGGCATTGGGGCGGCATACACAGTTATATTGGCTCTATCAATTGGAGTAACTAAATGGATATTAATAGGAGTTCTGTTTTTCATCGCTTGGTGGGAAAAAATCCGCTAAGTAAAAGTATGAATAAACTTCTACTATTATTATCCTTTGGTCTAACTACTGCATACGCAGCTGGAGTACAATCAGTTAAGCCTGTTGTCTGCTTTGAATCGGTACAGTTTCATAAAGTTATTACCACTGTTTATAAGCAAGAACCAATGGTAGTTGGAAAAACATCAGACATCAAACAAACTAAAACCATTGTCTATTTAAACAAAGGCACTGGTGAATTCACAGTGGTTGAAATGGACGACGAAGCAGCTTGTATCCTTAGCAGAGGAACTGAAGTGCACTATCGTTTTCCTAAACTTGGCACCCCATTATGAACTACTACAACAATTATATAGATAGATGCATCGCTTTATTATTATTCTTACACTACTTTCCTGCAGCCTTAGCTGGGGGAAAAATTCCTCAACTATTGACGACACTGACGACCTTACAGCCAAAAGCTGGCTCGTAGCAGACGCAGACAACAGAGTACTGGCCAGTAAAGACATCGAAACTATTAGGCCCATGGCCAGCATTACCAAAGTAATGACAGTGCTGACGGTAATGGATTCTAAACAGGACTTAACGCAGTACATAGTCTACAGCAAGAATCTCATGATGACTAGACAGGAGCTAATTGAATTAGCTATGGTCAAAAGTGACAACCACGCAGCGGATCTGTTATGTAAACATTACAAAGGCGGCTACGGTAATTGCATTGGAGATATGAATGCCAATGCTGTGAAGTACGGTATGAAGCATACTACCTACGTAGATGCCACAGGACTACTACCGGGCAATACAAGTACAGCAGAAGATTTACTGACATTGTTAAATGTAGCGGAAAAGAATTATCTCATTGTTTATGCTGCTACAAAGACCAAAGTGGAAATACGACACAAGAAAAAGTGGCTAATATTTAAACAGACTAATCCCTTGATAGGCCACAAGCATGAGTTTATTGTAAGCAAGACTGGCACAACCATTGCTGCTGGTGGCTGTATTATCCTGACAGTAAAAACAGAACGCGGACTACGGCGTGTTGTTGTCTTGGGTAGTAAGAACGGAAGAACTCGCATACCCGAAGCTGAATTTATCTACAAGCAAGTAGATTGATCACTGTAATAGTCGAGCTCGAACAGTGTCTAGGTAGCCGGGTTCAAATTCTACTCTCCAATGAAACCTACTGTGATTATTGGGCTGTTTGCCATTGTTAAACTGCGACAGTACTCCGTCTAAGTTGTTGATCATTTCGTTGACCAATACCGATTTAAAGTCACTATAGAAGTGTTCGAAGTTATAGTCCAGGGTAGACTGCATGTCTTCAAACATGGCCAATTGTTGCTCATTGGATAAAGCGCACAGCTTTTTAATTTCCGCAGTAATCATTTCCATACGTAGATAATTATCTGGCTCAAGGTCGTAGCTTTCATCAATCCAACGATCGAATGTTTTGAATCCATAGCGTTTTAGGTATGCCAAGTTGCCCACTGCTCCTGCAAGTATAAACGGACGTTTGGCCACAATGGGTTTGAATATCTTTTCGGTTAGATGTAGTTTGGGCTGAAAATAAATGGTTTCAGTTACTATATGAAACATGGAATCTGTCAAGTGATCTAGATTCAATTTTGCACTAAAGGTTCCATTTACTTGTTCTGCATCTGCAACAAACGGACAGTCAACATCGCGTAATGCTGTGTATATTTGTTTTCTTGCTTGACTATCAAGCGGTGTAGACGGATCTTCAATTATGTCTTTCCAGGTTGTTGTACCTTCAGTCAACGGCAAGCTGACAGACCCGTACTGTAGTAAATTGTTATTGATCAAGTTGCTGACTAGATGCAGTCGGTAACTTCTATATTTAGATATTAAATGGTTATAGCAGCTAAATACACTGTTGAATCTTTTATTGTTATTTCTAATATATCGATAGTCTCGATACCAATCAAGTGCTGCAAATCCGTGATAAAAATAGTACCAGTCTTTTAGATTTGTTTCTTTGAGAAAATTGTCTTTCATTTGGCTATGCTCGCTGTTGGCAAATATGCTTAGATTGCGAGGTCTAACAAATCCTGGTTCGAAGTTTGGTGGAAATAGAATTGAGTCCTTAATAGTTGATAATGTATAATCATACAGAGGCTCTTGGTCAACAAAATAACAATGTACCCCAGATTTCTCAGAAATTAAATTTCGGTACGTACTATAGCCGTCTAATATTACTTTATTGTCGTATGTACCAAATGGATAAAAATAAACACTACGACCAGTTGTGTGTAGAGGCTTAATAAGGTTAGTGTGCAGAATACTATAGAAATTGTCTAAGGAGAACATAAATTGAATATAGGTTTTATTGGAGTTGGGAAACTAGGGATGGCGTGTGCCGAAGTAATGGCAACCAAGCATACTGTCACTGGATATGATATTTACCGTAAAAATAGTGACAAGATCAAAATTGTTGATCAACTTAAAGATGCTGTTATTGGACAAGACATTATTTTTGTCGCAGTACAAACTCCGCATGATCCCAAATATGGTGGTGCTAGCCCTATTGCACACTTGCCCAATACCGATTTTAACTACGATATTGTTGAACATGTTCTTAAACAAATCAACTGTTGGGCACGACCAGAACAAATGGTTGTGCTGATCAGTACAGTGCTGCCAGGTACAGTGCGAGGACGACTACGCCAACATATTACAAATCCACGTTTCATTTACAACCCTTACTTGATTGCCATGGGATCGGTTGAGTGGGACATGGTCAATCCGGAGATGGTTATTATTGGTACAGAAGACGGGAGTCTTACAGGAGATGCTCGAGAACTAATCGACTTCTACAAGACCTTAATGCAAAATGAACCTAGATATGAAGTAGGTACGTGGGACGAAGCAGAATGTATCAAGGTGTTTTACAATACGTTTATTAGTGCTAAGATTGGATTAGCTAACATGATCCAGGACGTTGCCATCAAGCAAGGCAATATTAACGTAGACGTCGTGACAGATGCACTAGCGAAATCTAGCATGCGAATCATGGGGCCCAAGTATATGACAGCAGGGATGGGTGATGCCGGGCCCTGCCACCCACGAGATAACATTGCATTAAGGTATCTTGCAGAGCGATTAGATCTCGGCTACGATTTGTTTGACGCTATTATGAATGCACGAGAAATCCAAGCACGTAATGTAGCAAAGTTTATAGCAGAAGAAGCTAACAATGCACTACTACCAGTCTATATTCACGGCAAAGCATACAAGCCAGATGTAGCATACTTAGAAGGTAGCTACAGTTTGTTAATTGGACACTATCTTGAACGTGAGTTTGGAATTGTACCACATTACATTGACCCACTAACTGAGGAACTTAATCCCAAGTCTGTTAAGGGTGTAGTCTTGCTTGCACACAATCGACGCATCACCTATGGCTATGCCGGCGAAAAGAACGAGCAAGAACTCTATTGCAAGATTAATGCTGGCAGCGTTATAATCGATCCATGGCGTCAGTACACAACAGACCGTTCGGACATTAAAGTTATCCACTATGGCAATACACGCAAAGTATAAAATTCCTGTATTCTGGGACAATGAGTTTCATCATCTAACGTATGAGCAAGAACAATTCAATGATCCTGTAAGTGTTGAACGTTGGATTAACTTTGGCTATAGTAACAAGTTTACCGGCTACATGTGTGATATGAGACAGGACCAGCCAACTTGGAATGATAAGTTTTTACAAATTTATCAAGAGATGGGCTGGAAAGATGTTGGTACAAGTTACTACAGAATGGACACAGGTACGGTATTGCCAACGCACAGCGACTTGTACGCTCGATATATCAAAGTGCACAACCTTCAAGGTAAAGAAAAATCCATTCGCCGTGCCATTGTATTCTTAGAAGACTGGCATCCCGGCCACTACAGTGAAATCAATGGCATGGGCCTTGTTAACTGGGACGCAGGAACAGTACTAGAGTGGGATTATGATACTCCGCATGCGGCAGCAAACATTGGCATTGAGCCGCGTTACACACTACAAATCACAGGGCATGTATGACAGAGTGGGCACTTCAACATGATGGAACACTAGTTGAATACACCGACGATGAACTGGTCAAAGTCTATCAGCATGGTCGTCAAGAAATCATAGATTGGTGCTACGAACGAGATATTGAATCGGATTTAATATGGGCCGGATACAACAAAGAACACAAGTCAACATGGGGAATTAAAAATGAACTACATAGGTCAATGTTCGCATTGAGATGGGTATGATCAAACAGTATCACATTAATAGAGATAACTGGCCGGATGTTAGTGAATGGCTTATCGAAAATGTTAGCAAGGAAAATATCCGTTGGTGGGCCACAAAAGGGGCAGGCAAATGGGATGGCATTGCAGCCAAATATGTTTATGACATGAATTTAAGTATTGATGTAACAGACGAAGAAGAGCCATTGCTAACAACATTTATTTTAAAGTACCTATGATATCAAGTTGGAATGAATACGATCCGTTAAAGCGTATTATTGTTGGAGATGCTACACACGCCAATTGGCCAGTATACGACCCAGTCTTTCGTGCAGAAGAACAAAATACCTTGTGGAAAGAAACTCCACTGCCAAGTGGACCAGTTCCCCAATGGATTATCAACGAAACTAACAAAGACTTGAGCCAACTGTGTGCCATACTAACTGCACATGGTGTAGAAGTATTACGCCCAGACCCATTGAACTTCCAAGTACATGACGGGCTTTACAACTATTGCCCCCGTGATCGATTGATTGTGCACGGCGGTATTATTATCAATCCTGCAATGATGTATCCTTGTCGTGACATGGAATATCAGTGTTACATTGATGTGTTAGAAGAAGCAGAACACATTATTCACATGCCACGAGATAAAGGCATGGTACTGGATGCTGCAAACATTCTACGTGTAGCCAAAGACCGGTGGTTATTTTTAGAATCAGCTAGCGGCAACCGAGCAGCATATGATTGGCTGTGCAACCAAGTACCCGATGTGGAAATTGAACTGTGTAACTTCTATGCAGGTGTACATATTGATTCTACAATTGTTGCTCTTAGAGAAGGATTGGTATTATTAAATGGATCTAGAGTCAATGAAACAAACTGCCCACGAGCCTTCGCTGGTTGGGAGAAGATATATGTGGATGAAGTTGAACCTCAAGGCTTTTATGAGTATCCATATGCAAGCAAATGGATCGCCCTTAACATGCTCTCGGTGGACCCAAACACGGTTATTTGTGACGCTAGACAAACAAGATTACATGACGTGCTGGATGCTAAAGGGATCAAAGTTATTCCCTTGGAATTACGTCATAGCCGTACGCTAGGAGGAGGCTTTCATTGCGTAACATTGGATTTAATTAGATCCAAATAAATACGTTATGAGTTTTTCTTTATACACTGATGCAATACTTTCTGCATTAAAATTTAATCCTAAGATCGGCGATGTTGTTGCACGTAAGCAAGACATCTTAGATGGCGTTTACGCAACCGAGAACTTGACCCCGACAGATGTATTGTTTGTTGGGTTTAATCCTGCTGTACTAAGCAAAAGCTCTCGTAACGTTTACGTAACAGACATCAGCACAGCAGCGTTAGACTTTATAAGCAGCCAGGGCGTTAAAGTCACGTACCTAGATTCCAACAATCTGTCCCAATACCAAAAGAAGTTCCAATGCGTGGTTGCAATGGACGAGTATTTTACTTTTGCAGATTCAGACGAAGACCAGCAACGCAAGATTGCCTTTATTTGTAATTTAGCCACTGATTTTGTGATAAGTACATTACGTGATTATAAAAATCAAGATTATAAAGATCGCGAATTTAGTCAGCCTGCTTTGGTTAAAAACGGTAATGACAGTAAGGTGTTTTTAGAGAACCATAATTGGGACCTAAAAGATCGAACAAACTGGACTACAACAGTCCACGAAATTGATACACCCGAAAACATATTAACCGCACATGGTCCTTTTGCTCGTAGGACAATGTACTTTAAGCAATTGGCTAAGTTTAGTATCGATTCTGGTGCGGCAAATTTCTTGGTACACAAGAATTTAATGTATAAGAGTTTAATTAAGAAAAATTACGAGCACGTAATTAGCATACAGTTCGACAACCATGGATATTGATCAAAACGTAAACCAAATAGTGCAAAACATTGTTGCACAAATAACAAATCGAGTGCAGAGTCAAGTCACTGATATCATTAACCAACGAGTTACTGAAGTCATTAATGCAATCGACTGCACACCAATGTTAGCAGAAAAGCTAGACCAGAAGTTAGACGCTAAGTTACGTCAACTGCCAATTGATACTAAGAATATTGAAAGCCAGTTAAAGACTAGACTAGACAATCTGTCAACAACGTTGTCTAACTCTGTAAAAGGAGACAGCTTAAAAATTGTTGCCGAAGCGGTAAACAATCAGTTGAGTAGAATTAATTTTAACGAAGCCTATCAAACTGTTATTCTTAGCGCAATTAAGAACGGGCAAGTTACATTTCCGGCCGGCAGCATTGCAGCCGAAGCAATTGATTTCAGTGGATTTAGTGTCACAGGGGACAACATCTCGGGTGGTATTATCCGCAACTTTGGCAGTACTGGCATAGACGATCAAGCCACACAATGCCAATTGACTGTTATGGATGATGTAACAGTTGTTGAAAACAATTTACTGACCAAGGACTTGACTGTCAAGGGTACAGCAACTATCGAGGGCGATCTAAACGTTACTGGTAAGATAGCAGAATCAAGTCCTATGTTTAAACAGTTTGTTGACAGTGCAGTTAACAACGTTAGAACATCACTGGATTCAACCGTGTTTGACAGCTATGCCAATTTTGTTGTTGATCGCATCAAGCAAAACGGATTGGATTTAGATCAAATTAAAGTTGCCGGACAAGAAATTGTCAACGGTTCTAGATTAGGTAACTTTATTACTTTTAGTAACTTACAAAGTTTGGGCACACTGCACGAATTGCAAGTATCCGGCGAAAGCTTCTTAGCTGAAACATTGTACGTTAGTCGCACCCGTGTTGGTGTTAACACAATCGAACCTACCAAAGCATTAAGTGTATGGGACCAAGAAGTAGAATTGGGATTTGGTAAGACTGCAACAAACGCAGCTATCATTGAAACACCACGTGCACAACGTTTGGTACTCAGTGCCAATGGCAAAAACAACCTGGTGCTGGCAACCGATGGCAGTGTTGAAGTTAACAAGATTAACATAGGTACAATGAGCTTTGCAGTGGCAGAAGTACCACCAAGCAATGATCAACCCAAGGGCAGCATTGTATTCAATTCAAATCCTACACTAGGCGGACCGTTGGGTTGGGTAAGTTTAGGTGATGCCCGTTGGGCGAACTTTGGTATTATTGATTAAAGTAATTGATAAAGGCCGGCATAAAGTAAGCCTCATACCAATTTGTACGCATCATATGACTATAGTTGTGTTCACAAATTGGTTTAATACGCTCTAATATCTCTCCCTGTTGTCTAGTGCACAGGTACTCCAACTGCGATAATGCAGCAGCAGTTCTTTCGCGGAAGTCTAGTATTTCATCATAGCTTTCGTCTATCACAGTATCAAACGTCTTAAATCCTATTGCTCTTAGATTTCTAAGAGCGTGTTGTCCGTTGAGTGTAATAAACAATCTTTGCCCTAGTATGGGCTTAACTGTTTTCTCTGTGTAAAAGCTATAGTGATTGCTGTAATTGGTTTCTGCAATCAAACTGTAAACTGTTTGGTTATACACATCCAGTGGCACAATCTGACTAAGGCTCATGTTGTAGCCTTCGTAGTTTACTCTATCAACAGTCCATTCAACTGGCTTTGTAAACTTTAGATCTGCAGGCCACAACCAGCTGGCTGGATTACCAAAGTCTTGATCTTTAAGATAGGTAACAATGTTGTAATCTTTATCAACCCGGTTATATGCTAGATCACGGTGTGGCTTTTGTCTTCCCAACAACACATCAAAGTATTTTCCTTTTGGTGTGTATGGGGTTAGGCTGTTGGACAACAACTGTGGGCGTTCGTGTTTGTAAAAATGAACAGTGGTTGTAAACCAATCGTAGAATTTGTGAACAGGGCTGTGATCAACTTGAAAGTTTAGTTCGCCACATATAAAGTAACTGACCTTAGCATGATCGTGACGTACAATAAAATCCACAGTACGGTCATGCAGTTCACTCATTAGTATCAGTACATGATCACAAGCAGGCAGTAGATTATCTACAGTTGCATTAAATGATTCTTCTACGGGATAGGGCATTTGAAAGCATGCGATTTTTTTATCATGATGACTGTTGACAAATTCATCAACATCATTGTAAACAGTAATCTTATGCTGTACCCAACATTTTGAAAAATGAAAAGAAAAAAGGGCATTTGTCTCCTTAGGAACAAATACCCCCACCTGCGTTAACAGCATTTTTACTTAGATGCAGTTTTCTTAGGTTTTGCAGCGGCTTTCTTAACCACTGGCTTTTTTGCAGGAGCCTTTTTAGCTGCTGGCTTTTTTGCAGGAGCCTTCTTAGCAGGTGCTTTGGCTGCTGGTGAATCAACAACTTGTGCAGTCTCGCTAATAGACGCAGTTACATCTGCTGGTACAACTGGTGTTTCGACCTTGTACGGTGCTTCTGCGGTAACAGTAGCTTCAGCGTTGGTTTTAGGCCAAATAAAGTAACCAATTACGGCAACTACTGCCAATCCGATAATAATTTCCATTTTAATCTCCTAATTGAAATATCAGTGTAATATTTAACCTCGGTAACACCCCTTGGTATTTTTTCTGCATTAGTGATCGCTCACTAGAGAAAAATGCATTAAACGCTTGACTCATAGTATAAATACTAATACAATAACACATGAGATGCTGCATAGGGCGGGTCTTATTTTTATAGTAAACTTTCGTCTAAAGGAGAAATTATGTTTACACTTGACACAACTATCGACACAATCCAAACTGGTAAAAAGAACTTTGTTAGCACTGTATTTGCACAGAACAAAACTGTTGCTGATGCATTGAACAGCTTTGTTGATGCCCAAACTGCCTACACTAAATCTGCTGTTAAAGCAGGTACTGATGTTGCAACTAAATTGGCCAGCGAAACTGTAAAAGCTGCTCAAGAAGTTTCTAAGTTTGATTACTCTAAAGTAACAGACGCTTTTAGCAAGGCTTTTACGCCAGCTAAAAAGTAATACCAAAGTGTTACACCCCAAACCCGCTTCGGCGGGTTTTTTTAATGGCCAAATGTGCTACAATCAGACATGACAAAATATTTAGGTGAAACTCCAGTAGATATTGCAACCCATCCTGAGTACAGCAAGTACACTGCAAAGGACTGGGCTATGTTGTGCATTTACATGTATGGGGCCATTGATGGTGCCCATCATAAACAGTGGGTAATTGACCGTGTAACTCGTTGCCTCAATGGTGTTGTGCCCACTGTACGTGTTGCAACATGGGACAATGACCACTCAGAATATCGTTACGACTTTGATGGCACTAGCCCCGAGTATGAGGCTTTTGTACTCAAGTGCCAGGATCCAGACGAAGATGGTGAACCGCAGTATGATTACTGTGTAGGTATTGCACCTTAACGTGTTGTAAAAATGCCACACTTGAAAATATTTTTCAAGTTTTTTAATCTTTTTGGTTAATTTGCCCAAAATGGTGTTATACTAATGACATAGCAGCAAACAACACCCAGGAGTAGAAAATGGCATACATGAGTCAAGAACGCAAAGCAGAAATCGCACCAGTGGTAAAAGCAATTTGCAAAAAGTATGGCGTCAAGGCCAGCATTGCAGTGCGTCATCACAGTACACTGGTTCTTAACATCAAGAGTGGCGCTATTGACTTTGTTGGCAACTACAACGAGCGTAGTACTAACCCTGTTAGTCATGCAAAGACTTACATTGATGTTAACCCTTACTGGTATCAGGAACACTTTACTGGTGTTGCACTTGACTTCATGAAAGAAGTTTTTGCTGCAATGAATGTGGGCAATCATGACCACAGCGACATCCAAAGCGACTACTTCAACGTTGGTTGGTATGTGGATGTTAACGTTGGTCGTTGGGACAAACCTTACACTTTGGAGGCCTGAGATGTATAAAGTATTTTGTAAAGAACTTGACGAAGTCAAGTGTGAGACTAAAGATCTCAGTGAGGCGATACAAGAAGCCATTGAGTGGGCCGAATACGATGATATCTGTATGGTTGTTATCAATCGCAATGGTAAAGAAATGTTTCGTGTTAACGGTTTTGAAGCAGCATCTGAGTTAATGATGATGCAAGAGGGTGCAGAATGATTACCGATCGCGAACAGCTACATGATCTTGCCAAGAGCACCGGTTGTCAGGTAGTCAAGAATGCTATGGGTAATCCCATGTTTACAATGACCACTTATGAACTGCAACAGTACACAGAGATGGTTGCACGTACTGCAATTGGTGTAGTGCAAAAACGTTTCATGGGCGATTTGAATCGTGAAGACATGGAAGTCAAACGATGTGTTGAAGACATGATGAAACATTTTGGAGTAGACTAATGGCATTAGATAAAAATATCGTACCAGGCACAATGATCCGTGTCAAGAGCCTAAAAGCAAATACAGCGGGAATTTTGCCCGGGGCAGTTGGCGCACCCACTGTTGCTGGAATCACTATTTGGGATAGCAATGCTCCCGGTATGAAACGAGTAGCAATGGCCCAGATTGGCGAAACATTAACGGTAATTAAAAAACCCCGTAAAGTTTTTGGTATTAATCTTTGTCAAGTCCAAACATCAACTGACATACAAGGTGAAGTGTATTGGACTGAACTTCGTAGTAATTGTGAGGTATAACATGACCAAACACTTTCACATCGTCCAAGTCCACCCTGTAGAGAACGGCCTGCCTAACCTGCACAAGGTTAAGTGGGAGTGGGAGTTTGATACCAAAGAACAAGCCAACGAAGCAATCAAAGCCTTCAATTGGGGAGCAAAGTTCAATAGCAAATTTAAGGCAGTCTATGTAGGCTGTGTCAACGATGCTACAGGAGAACTAGTATGAAATTTGTTATGGACATGGTAATGATACTTCTTTGTATGCTGGTTGTAGTATCCGGGTTTGCCCTCTTGGATGTAGCTTTGCTTAATGCACATTTTATCAACAAATTGCGTAACAAACTTGGCATGGGAGATTTGTAATGATGAACGAACGAATTAAAGAACTTAAACAACAAGCAGAGTCCTGTGTTCGTCAAGAGCATGGGTATGCAGAAAATACGTTGTTGCCCCAAGAGTGGGTTGATGCAAAGTTCGCCGAGTTGATTGTAGGGGAATGCCTTGCTATTGCTAAAAACAGAGAAGACGAGTTGGAAAGTGCTGGCCTTATCGAAGAATCAAATGCAGTAGGCAATGTGTCATATCGAATTTCACGACAATTTGGAGTTAAACGATGATTCAAAAACTTGCCGAATATTTGTTTGCTGATGCAATCTATAAAGGTGTTGCGCAGTATAATCACCTAATAGAAACTTTTGGACTACATCATGAATCTCAACGGACACGAAATTAAACTCAGCAGCTTGCAAGTTGACGGAGTTGACAGCAGCGACTATCCAGACTTTTGTGATGCATACTTTTGTTATGCAGAGTACACAAATGGCATCGAACTTACCGATGACGAGCTAGAGCAGCTAACAGATAAAAACGGCGATGTTGTGCATGAACTTGCATACGACTCTTTGTTGTAACACTATGAAACGCAAACTAATCACAATTGAAGTTACCAATCAAGGCGCTGTCTATGCCAATGGTACACGTATCACAGGCCGCAACACCAAGTGGGGCATTCACACCACGGTGTTTGAAGCCAAGGTTGCTCCAGGCCAGGTGAGCAAAGTCCTAGCTGACAATAACTATGGTCATATCAGGCTGGACAAAGAATATGCATTGGAACTGGGAATCCAGTAATGGCATCTACTGCATATTATCAGTGCAGGAATAAAAATTG
>Ga0228701_1000205_pt1 | contig 57367 bp, 67 predicted proteins | sample McNCre117_Aug_MG_2_FD_178017 | JGI IMG/M metagenome (GOLD analysis project Ga0228701, IMG submission 178017) | Freshwater microbial communities from McNutts Creek, Athens, Georgia, United States - 11-17_Aug_MG | ecosystem: Environmental > Aquatic > Freshwater > Creek | place: USA: Georgia... | reverse complement strand
TGTCACCCGGCCCACCCATCACATCTCCAACCAGATACTTGGTGTTGCGGCGCTTGCCTGCTGGCCAAATCTCAGCGATGAGAGTGATCAGGCGCTCAAGCAAGGCTTGTCGAATTTCATCTTTTTCTCGCGCGCTGTCTGTTTTAGAAGCGTTCGATTTGCGAAACGCTTCTTGCGCAGGGTCATTGAAGTCAAGCATTTGCAGCCTCGCTTCCCTTAGCTTGTCGTGAGGCCTGCGCTGCAAGTTGCTCTTGAGCCTCTTTTGCTTGTGCCGCCAACAGCTCGCCGAGTTGTGCATGCCAGACGCGCAATTCGGCCAAGCGATATCGCACCAACTTGTTGATGTAGTAATGCGGGATCTGCAGTTTTTTTCGCTTGTAGGGATTTCGGAAAAAGTAGAACGGCAGGTTGAACGCAACAGCAGCTTGTTCGGACGAGAGCATGGTCTCGAAAGAGTTTGTGTTGCCCTGTGGATTTCGATTTGTTTGATTTGTCATGGCAAGAGTTCTCCCTGCTGACCGTTTGCACGATCAGCATCGGGTTTGAAAAATTGAAAAAGACGCAGCAGCTAGTGCTGCGTTTGGATGGCGTGTCTAGCCGTAGGACTCTTGGCCAAGCATTCGCAAAGGTGGGTACTTGCCTGCCTCATGCGCTTGGACCATCGCCTCAACGTAGGTAGTGACTACTGCGTTAATCAAGAGCAGCGCTTCGTCTTGCGAGTACGTACTCAATGCGCGGTCCATACCTACTTCGTTCGCAGCCTCGCCCAAAGGCTTAAGACAACGATGCATGGCTGCCATTTCGGCTTCGGAAGGATCAATCACTTCGCCCTCCTTTACCGAGATGGGTGCATCTCCTCGGTTGAGCAAACGCACACCTACTTCGTAGAGTTTGTGAAAACACCGCTGGCAGCGCTGCGAACAAAACACCCAGTCGATGGGATAGCGACGCGTCCTCCCAACCTGAAAGCGAGTGTCCGCATGACCGAAGCCTCTGGCCTCTCTGGCACAAACCCAACATTTCATGGCCGCGCGTTTGCTCAGCATGCTTCAAAGCTTTACTCACTGCGCCCATGAGGGACGTCCTTGCGTGCTGGGCACACACGTTTGAGTGGAGTAACCCGTGGGTGGGTAGTTCGATGGCGGCAGATTGGCTGGGGGTACATGGGACACAGGTACAGCCGCAGCGGGCGCACCACCGTTTGAGCCGCCATGCCCTGCTGCTTGTGCCTTGGCCAAGATCAGATCGGCATAGTCTTTGTGATCAGGCTCAATGACCATGCGGATGATGTTGCGCAACTCACCTTTGCCGTCTTTTTCGACACCGATGCGTGCGGGAAACTCCACGCCATCCAAGTCCGCAAAACTGCGAATTTGACGAGCGTGCGCAGACTCTGGCGAGTTGTCATCCGGGTGGATATTGCGAGAGCTGTTGAGTACCGCCTTGATAAAGCTGCGCCCCATCTGCCCCCAAGTCGGCCCCTTGTTGGAGTGCAAGCCCACATTGCTCCAGATCTTGCGTTTGGCAAACTGGCCATGCAACACAACAAATTCGCAGGACAGGAAGACAGCTCCTGTTTCATGTGAAGCAGTCGCGTAGCCTGCTGTCCATCCGCGATCGGGTTCGTCATAGCCACCAGGTTTGATGGTCATACGCACCACGGCTTGGGTTCCCTTAGGAATCAGGTCAAAGCCACTTTGTTGGGCTTCGGCGTCGTTGAAGTCGTTCCAGCTGCTGGGAGCGTTTGAGGCGTGTTGTTCTTGGTACATGTGTAAATCCAATGAATGTGTGAATGAGGGGTTGACTCAAAAAGACCGGGGTCAAAGCTGGACTTCGCCAACCCAACGAATCTTGAATTGAGGCTCGGTGACAAGCTCTTGGCGTGCGGGCTGAAAAGCGGCTCGAAGCAGCGGGTGCCACTTGGCATAGTCCTCCTCGGAGACTGACAAGCGAACTTCCATGAAGTCCTGCACGCGGTCCCCGGCTGCGACCATGCGGTCGGCGATTTGGGTGAGGTGCTCCTGATCCCAGACGATTTCTTTGGCTTGTGAGACATCGATCTGCAAATCCCCGTCGTCAATCCGAAAACGCGCCGACTCTTCTTCGCCGAAGCTATTGGCTTGGCGGATTTGCTCGTCGTAGCGTTGTTCAAGGCCACGATTGATTCGCCCACGCATCTGGATGGTCCAGTCATGGAGTTCTTGCACCGCATGGCTGAACTGAGCCAATTGGTCCTTGGGGAGTCGGCTGATTTGGTTGGCCGAGAGATCAGGCAAAGCGGCCTGGTGGAGTTGGAGGTGGTTCATCTCTGGCTCCTTAGCTTGCGACACGTTGCGAAGTCGAGATGTGCTGCACGAAGTTTTCGTACGCCTCGATGGCGTTGACGGTGTACGTCACGCGCTTGCCAAGCTTGAGGTAGTGAGGACCACGACCTTCGGTTCGCCAGCGCTGCAGGGTCTTGGGGCTCATGCCCCAACGGGAGGCCAAGTCGGCTTCCGTGAAAACCATGCGCTCGGCGGGAAGGGATTCATGAGCTGGGGAGCCCAGAGGGGAAGTACGCCCAGTTCGGGCTGGTGTTGTAGACCGCATATTTACTCCTTTGATTTAGTAGAGGGACAACGGCTCTATTTCAGGAAATCAATGGAGAACTGATAAGGAACTGATTGGTGAACTTGTGCGATATCTCTAGTTCACCAATCTGGTGGGACTCCGCTTAAGCCACCTGTTTACCAAATAGGCTGGCGAAAATAGCGCTAAATTCGCCAAGCCTTGCAACGTCTAGGGTTTGAGGTCAGTGCGGCGGACTCCCTCACCCCAAATTGCCAGGTTTTTGCGTCATATTGCAGATTTGCCGTAAAGAATGTATCATTCGGTCATTGATCTGTATTTGATTGATTTTATTCAAATAAATCAATCACTTATGATGATTATTAACCAATGGTTAATGAGCCATAAATGTTGCCATGAACATCACCGATCGCATCAGACGCTCCATTCGGAGTCGTGCCGACCTAGTGTTTCGGCCCACTGACTTCCTGCCATTTGGCAGCGAAGCATCGGTAAAGCGCGCCCTAAGGGAACTCACAGACATTGGCGTGGTGGTAAGGCTTGGCGTGGGCATCTATGCCAAGGCAAAACCCAGCGTGATCTCCGGCAAACCAATCCCAATTCAGCCACTCGAAGTGCTTGGCCCACAGGCTTTAGCAAAACTTGGTGTTCGTCTAAAAGAATCGTTCCAAACTGCTGAGTACAACTCTGGTCGAAGCACTCAGATACCCACTGGTATCGTTGTAAACATTGGCAAACAACGAATCAGTCGAAAAATTGGTTTCAATGGAAAGTTCTTAAAGTATGAGCACGCATGAGAACACTATCAGCTGAGCGACTAGAACTCATCGACGCTTTGGTTGCTGAGGCTGACATTGGCGGGATTACCGCAGCCCTGCTTGAAAAAGACGAGCACTTGACAGCCGCATTACAGGCAATTTTTGCCCTCAAGTTCGAACATGCGTCGTTAGTATTTTGTGGCGGTACAAGTCTGTCAAAAGCACATGGCCTCATTGAGCGCATGTCCGAAGATGCTGATATCAAAATTGTGCTGTCGCAAGACACTGCAAATTGGTCACAGAATCAATTAAGACGCTACCTTGGCGACGAAGTACGAGGACAAATAATCAAGGCACTTGAACATATCGAGTTTGTTGAAGACAAAGAGTTCCGACGATCACTAAACAACAATCGATACAACCATAGTCAGTGGACCTACCAACGCGCATATGACGGCGTCGCTGCACTAAGACCAAACCTGCAGCTGGAATTGATAGCTCGGGCTCCTACTTTGCCGACAGAGATCGCATCGCTTGGAACGTTGACCGACAAACTCGCAGCGCGTAATGGGATGGTGTTTCCAGTACCTGTTGTCTCGGTTGCAGAAACTTTGGCAGAAAAGGTTTTATCTTTTTTGAGACGATTCGCTCAGCATCGAGCAGGGAGGATGCAACGGCATTGGGATACGGCACTTGTACGGCACATCTACGATGTGCATTGCATCATCTCGAAAAAACCTGAAGTTTTAGACGATTCCATTGCGGCGTTTGTTACTCTTACAGCTGGTGACGTGGACGAGTTTGGCTACCAAGATGCTGCATTCGCGGCTGACCCGAAGACTAATCTCACTTCGGCATTGCATCAAGTAGGAAGTGACACGCAATCACATCATGAATATCACGGAGTGCTATTGCCATTGGTTTATGGCGAAGGAAAGTTCACATTCGAGGAGTCTTGGTCCAGCTTTGAGGAAATAGCCAATCGATTGGTCAATGAACTTTAAGCCAATCATTGTGACCATCAACAGCTACGCTTCTGATTTCAGAACAACATCACTCAAACACAATTTGATAGAAGCCCCCATCTTGGCAAAAAAATCATTTGCTTTTGCAGTGGGAACTAGATACCTAGTTCTTCTATTTTTCCCAGAAAAATCCGAAGAGATATAGCCAGCATCAAGTAGGTTTCGAATTTTTCTATGCAGAGTGGCTGGAGACGCAATCCATGACGCATCCATAGCTTGACCAACATTCATGGGTTGATTTTTTTCTGCTGCAATTGCGAGTAGCTCTAAAAGCTTTTGCCCGATTAAGTCAACTTCTACCAAGTGACTTCCAGACTCCAACGCTTGAGTTGCGCCAAGGAATCGAACATAAATTTCACGATTGTTCATAACAACTCCTCCAATCAGTTTTGCCAATAGGTTGAATCACGAAGTCCTCGTTCTGTTTCCACATAAAAGTCAATATGCTTAGGCAAGATAGTGAACTCCACTTCGATGTTTTCAGGAGCACCAGGTAGACCTTTGGGTGGATGAGGCCAAGCAGGTGAATCACCGCTGTATAAATATCCCGTGATCTTGTGGCCTTGCAGGTTTTGTGCAGGCCAAAGACCTGCGTACTTGTGTACCAAATCGAACTTACACAGGGTAAACAGGGCCCGTGATTTCATGTCCCGATACCACGCATATTGCGGGGATAAGAGTGACGCATTTACATGAGGCATTTCTTTAACAAGCTCGACAAGATCTGCTGGGAAAAGTTTGTCGCTGTTGTACTTGCACACATCGTCAAAATAGCCCAATGCCTGCACATCCGTGTCAAAGTTTTTCTCAAGAACCCGCGAAGCTCCATGTGCATTCACCAGCAACAGACGCCAGCTTTCTTGCGGTTGGCGATAGATATAAATCTGAACCTGCTCATCGCCGACGCGCGAAACCTTTTGAAGAGGTGAATATTCCAGACTCCCCATCATCAAGCCTCAAACCAGTTTGCAGAGTAAAACTTGAACCCCGAGCGAAGTAATGCTTCGTTAGCCCCATCTGCTCGACATTGAAAAACACGTCCTGTTGGAGCGTAACCACGTTCAGACTTTCCTGAAAGGGTTTTCACAACCTTCTCCACATACAAGTGATAGGTGTTACCAATGCGATGCAATTTGAAAAACTTCAGAGCTTCTGAGCCTGGCAATGTGCCAGAGTAAATCATGTCTTCAGCGGGATTAGCGTGTTCGTCTGCCATACCGACACCCAATTAGTGAAAGGTATCCAGAGCAAGCTTTACTTGCTTGTGCTCTTGTCGAAGATTCTTCAATCGATCCTGCACTGACGGTGATGTCAATTTGGCCGTGATGATTTGCAAAGAATTTGTATTGAAAACTTGCTGAGTTTGCTGCTCAGTCAAACCTATCGATGATCCAACGGTAATCATTAATCTCTCCTGCCACGACTGCACCGTGCACTCGTTCAATGGAGAGAATGATCGCAAGCCACTGCAACAGCAGTTTCTCAGCTAAGTAACAATTTATTTCAGACTGCTGGTAGCGCTAAAGCAGTCTCGGTTAACACATTTCTAATTTTTTGAAGATCATCCGCAGACGGCATCTGCGGTGGTTGGCTCAACAGCTGGGCTTCTAGGACGTCAAGGACATTGAAAACAGCGTCGTATCCCAAAGATCCCATCGACCCTTTGATCTTGTGAGCCATGGATCGCACGCTGCCCCAGTCCTCACTAGCAATTGCATCGTTCAAGACTTTAGTACGCTCGACAAACTGAGTGGCAGCTTCCAGTAGTAACTCTTGCCAATCGTCTTCCCCCATCATTTCTATCAATTCGGCTTGGATTTGTTGGTTTACTATTGATATCATTTGAGAAGATATTTATAAGTTGAATACAGATGGCCGGCACCTTGATTTTGGTAGACGACGATCCTTTAATGCTCAGAATTTTAGGAGACACACTTAAACCTTCTGGTTTTGAGTGTATTTTGGCGCGCACCATAGATGAAGCGATCAGATCTGCCAAAAGACACCCCCCTCAAGCTGCAATCGTCGATATCAACCTTGAAAATGGCGAATCAGGCCTAGAACTGGTTCGTCGTTGGCGAGTAGAAAGACAGTTTCCCGTCATCGTATTGAGCGGCCAAGGTCAAGCCATTGATCGAATTGTCGGTTTAGAGATGGGTGCCGAGGATTACATTGTCAAACCATTCGAACCACGTGAACTGGTCTTAAGAGTTACGCGAGTGATAGAGCGCTACAACTATGTTGCAACCGCTACTGAGCATGTACCTTCGTGGGATTTAGGAAATCAGCACACCTTTGATCCTGTCAGTCGAGCAATTCAGAACAGCGACGAGAAAAGCAGCCTTTCGACAGCCGAGTTCAACCTGATCAGTTACTTGATCAAAAATGCAAACAAACTTGTTACACGCGACCAGATCCTTGATGCTGTGCATAACCGGTTGCACGAATCTAGCGACCGATCTGTTGACATGCTAATTGCCAGATTGAGAAAGAAAATTTCAAAATCTAGCGTCGAAATCAAGGCGATTCGTGGTGCTGGTTACATGCTTATAGGTACCGTTTCGGTTCTGTGACAAACCGTTACAAATAGGAAATGGAGATGTTGCACTGGACAACGATAGTTCAGTCATGCATAAATCCGTTTTACTCATTGAAAACGACACCGTTTTAAAAGAGCTGATCCAAGCCTTGGACTGGCCCTTTAGCATGAGCATTACGCAGGCTGATCAAGCCTTCATTGGATTGAAGCTTGCATCGTCAGAGAAATTTGACTTCATTTTTGTGGATTTGATGCTCCATCAAGTTGATGGTCTTGACATCATTCGATTACTTAAATGGCATCCCATGAGTCAATCGTCACGTTTGATAGCCACTTCTAGGCAAATGAATGGAGCGCAAGAAGCAACCACATTGGCTGCAGGTGCTAATTATTTTCTTAGAAAGCCAATTCGTTCCGATGAGTTGATTGATGCGCTGACTAATTGAGCTTGAACGCATACTTAAATACAGGAAACCTAAATGAAATTACGTCTACCTTTTAGCGGAGAGACTTCACTTAGACGTCAGATTCTGAAGATATTCAACATTGGATTGATATTTTTCACTGCCGTTTTATTACTTCTAATCGACCAGAACATCAAAAACGCCGCTATTGCGAAAACTTCAGAGGCACAAAGCAAGCAAGCAACTTTTTTTGCGACATTGATTGATGCGGACGTTTCCGAAGCACTCTCAACAATCAGTTCTCGCTCTGCCAACATGCATAACCTGCATTTGAGTGATCGCGATGTAGAGAAATCATTAAATTCTCTACAAAAATCTTTGCCGAAATTTTCTTGGATTGGTTACACGGATACAAAAGGCACCGTCAAAGCAGCCACGCAAGGAATGCTGGTTGGTAAAGATGTATCTACGCGCCCATGGTTCATCGAAGGACAAATCAAGAACACAACAATCGATGTACATGATGCAATCTTGTTAGCCAAGATGCTGAAAGAAGATGATGCCCACTCCCCTATGCGATTCATCGATGTTGCATCCCCAGTCCTAGACAGCAAAGGCACTCCAATCGGCGTTTTAGGAGCACATTTGAGCATCAGCTGGCTCAATAGTCAGCTTAGTTTTTATACGCGAGCAAACGAAAGCAAGAAAAATTTGATGCCATTCGTGCTGGGCCACGATGGTCAGTACCGCTTTGGTAACCATGAGGCATACGAAGGTTTAGAGGGTTTAGAAAATTTTTGGAGAGGTAACAAAAGCACTGGGTTCGTATTTTTAAATCACAAAAAACACGGGCAAATGCTAGTTTCGTATGCAAAACATAATGCAGGCATCCTTCCAGTTGATATGGGATGGGTCACGGTTGTTAGCATCCCTATTGATGCCGTGCTGGCTGGTGCCACAGAGACGCGATTGCTCGCAGCAAGTGGTGTGATTGCATTGGCTCTGTTAGCTTGGTTAATGATGTTCAAGCTGACTCAACTTTTGCACAAACCAATCGAAAAACTGGTGCAAGCAATTGAGAGCATTGATGAGTCACATAACCAAGTAGAAGAGTTAGAGGGATTGCCTCTTGAATTCGATGCCATACGAACTGAACTCAACAAACTCTTAAAGTCGTTGAAAGAACGTGAAAAAAATCTGAACGACTTGCTTGACCAAGTCAACACAAGTTTCAAAGGCGTAACAGACAACTTCCCAGGTGTATTGTTTAGCCTTGAAGATTGCCGAGGTCATTGTTTTGACTTCACGTATTTGTCTAACTCTGTCCGTGAGTACTTCAACCTCTCTGGGCCAACACCAAAAATGGCAAAAGAATTTTTTGCAAAAGTTTTGGTTGATAGTTCAACGAAAAACGTTGAATTCATTCGGGATCAATTAATTCAAGAACATCCAATTGATTTTGTGGTCCAAACCAAAGGCAAGAATGGTGATGTGCGTCACATGCGATTCAAGGGACATCCGCGAAAATTAAGCACAGGAGCCCTAGCTTGGGATGGTGTTGCCATTGATGTCACAGACTTAGTGACGGCACAGGAATCCGCTACGGCAGCTCATGAAGCCAAATCAAAATTCCTAGCTACGATGAGTCATGAGATCAGAACACCGCTCAATGGGATTCTGGGGTTTGCACAAATTTTGAAAGATGAACTCACTTCTGCGCAAGCTCAGAAAGATGTTCAAAAAATCATTGATACGGCAGATACATTGACTCGAATTCTGAACGACATTCTTGACTTTTCAAAAATTGAAGCAGGGAAAATTGACATCGAAAGCAAGCCTTTTACGTTTGTCAATTTGACAGAATCTGTAGGTGACATATTTACAGCTGAAGCCAAGCAAAGAGGCTTGGACTTTGCTCTGAATTTATCTGGTCAAGCAAATCTCACTTTGTTAGGTGACCCCACACGCTTGCGTCAAATCTTGACCAACTTGGTCTCAAACGCGACGAAATTTACTTCGCAGGGACAAGTTTCTTTAAGTATCAATGTGGCCCCGCCTATTGACGAAATAGCTAAGGTACAGATTGTCGTTAAAGACTCTGGCATTGGCATCACAAAAGAACACATGCATCGTCTGTTTCAGAGGTTTGAACAATCTGACGCAACGACTTTCCGCAAATATGGAGGAAGCGGTCTTGGTCTGGCAATTGTCAAAGGCTTGATCGATGCAATGGGCGGAAGAATCGATGTTCAGTCACGTGTGGGCATGGGGACAACTTTCTCAATTGAACTGGAGTTGCCTGCAGTACCAATAGTCGAAGCATCTGTAACGCTTGAAACGTTACACAAACCAGTTCAGCTCAAAATTCTTGTAGTGGATGACATTGAGACCAACAGAGAAATCATCTGCCGAGGACTTAAGAGAGATGGGCATGAGTTCACGCAAGCGTCAAATGGTCAGCAAGCACTTGAACTAGCTCAAGGTCAGAGCTTTGATTTGATTTTGATGGATCTTGATATGCCTATTCTGAATGGATTTGAGTCTGCTCTTGGCATTCGCAAAGATAGTCTAAACAAAGAGACATTCATGATTGCATTAAGTGGCTTTGCCTACGAAAAAGACATTGAAAAAATTCGTGAAGTAGGCATGAACTTGCATATCGCCAAACCGATTAATCTTAAAAATCTCAGAAACATCATTTCTGAGCAATTTGGAACGGTCTAACAAAAACCAACTCAATTACGTCATGGCTACAAAATTAATCAAGAAGAACGCGGCTATTGCTAGCACAGCTCTTTTTATTTTCCTGATGTGGACAGGAATTGCACTCCAAATAAATCACGAAGAGAGTCTAGCTGTTGAAACAGAAAAGAACCATCTTCATAACGTCGCAGCGGGTCTTCGTGAGCACGTTCAAGCCAGTTTTCGCGCGACTGATGATGCACTACGACTTATTAAATTTCACTATGAAAGTAATGGCCTAAAAAGCTTGCCAGAAGTTAACAAGTACTTCCGTGCCAAAGTGATCGATATCAGCAAGTTGAACCAAATAGGGGTCATTGATGAACAGGGCATCTATGCTTTCTCAAATTTGGACAATCATAAAAAAATGGATTTATCGGACAGAGAGCACTTTAAGATCCACCAGGAAGGATATCCATATCCGTTGTTCATCAGCAAACCCGTACTGGGCAGAGCCAGTGGCAAATGGTCCTTTCAAATTACACGGAAATTAGAAAAACCAGATGGTTCTTTCAACGGGGTGGTTGTTGCATCTTTCAATCCTGTTCAGTTTTTAGAACAATTCCAACGAGCAGGACTGAATTCGTCGAGCTTGGTCGGATTGGTTGGAATGGATGGATACGCAAGGGCTTTGCGTGTTGGCAATAGCAATCGTGCAGATGACACACTCAAAGATCTGCAACTCCCGATTGCAGTGAGTCAGTCAGACTCTGGAAGCTTTACTAGCAAGCAATTTTTTGATTCTACTGATCGAGTCTATGTTTTTGAAAAAATTGAAAACTATCCCCTCTTTGTCATCGTTGGGACCAGCTCAAATGCCGCATTTCAAGATTTTTTTAACCAACGAAAAGTCCTTATTGGATTTGGCTGGTTCTTCACACTGTTTGCCGCTGCACTGACATGGCAATGGCTCAGATCCATTGAAAATTGTAGGCAACTACAGATTGAAACTGCGAATCAACGACAAGTTCACTCGCAAATGCAATCTACCTATGAAGATTGTTTAAATCAAACTAAGAACTTGACACATCTCGCAACTGTCGGAACGACAGCCTTGAAACACTCATCGACCATCAAGCAACAGATAGAACAACTAAGCAAATGCTCCTCAACTTTTGAAGAAAACATTGACATCTTAGAAGTGCTATTTCAGGAGTCACTAAGAGTTGAACTTGGTCAGATTTCTTCTGACGAATTCCGTTTTTTTGTGAAAAAATTGAGCACCAAAATGGACCTAGAAAAACTTAGAGATCAGATGAGCCACAGTTCACAAAACTTACGTGAAATTTTTATCCTTCTGGATGAACTGGAAAATGCAGCTCGATAGTCTGAAATGAACATATGACACGCGATCAAAAAAACGAATCTAATTTCGTAGGAATTTATTTCCTGCCTGCCTTTGCATCATTGGCAACAATTGCTTTGTCTGCGTTCATCATCTACTATGAAGTTCAAGAAGATCACCAAATCGCTACTTCAGCTTTACAAAATACGGCAATCATCACAGCTAGTCAAGTTGAAAGCGGACTAGATCAAACGACTTCTCTACTCAATACATTGAGTTCACGCTTCACCATAGCTGAAAAAAAAGGACCGCAAGCCATACGTGAATTTGCACAAGAAGTTGGAAAAGAACTTACGAACTATTCTTTGGTAATGCGTTTTAGTATTGCAGATGCAAACGGCGAAGTCAAATACACCATTGGAAACACCGGTAGCAATGCACCTACGCAACGTATCTCAATTACTGATCGTGATTACTTTAAGTTCTTAAAGTATGGTCACATGCGAACAGCTCTCGAAGGTCCTCTTAAATCACGATACAACGGCGAATGGACTTTGCTTCATGCAAAACGACTTGAGAAGGTTGACGGTTCGTTTCTTGGTGTGATTTTTTTTGTCATACCCACGGAGGAGATTCGCAAGCAGTTCGAAAAAATTGATCTAGGAACATCAGGCGTCATAAATTTACGTAATTTAGACTTCGAGCAAATTGCCCGACACCCCAGTATTGATAGCCCAGAAACCAGCACGGGAAACACAAACGTATCTCAGACTCTAAGAGATATGGTCACATCTAAACCTTATCAAAACTCTTTCACATACAAGACAGTTTCACCCATTGATAATGTTGAGCGCACTTTTGTTTATCAGAAATTTGATCATCAGCCACTCTCGTTAATTATTGGCCGGGCAAGTTCAGACTTCAAGCAAACATGGAGGCTCACAGCCCTATGGCTTTTCATACTGAATATTGCCGTGTCTTTCTTTGCATTCAGATGGGCATTCAAAGCACATCAACAAAAGATTAGTCTTGAAAGAAAAATTTCAGAACGTACTTTTGAGTTGGATGACTTGTACAACAACGCGCCAAACGGCTATCACTCTTTAGATCCAAGCGGATTGATTATCAAGATCAATGACACAGAACTTAAGTGGTTTGGCTATACACGTGAAGAAGTTATCGGAAAAATCCATCCGCTTCAACTGTTAACACCCGCTTCTCAAGAAATATTCAAAGCAAACTTTCCTAAACTAATTGAAACCGGAAAAGTAGATGGCTTGATCTTGGAGTTTTTACGTCGCGATGGCTCTACTTTTGATGGACTGCTCACTGCTAGTGTTATCAAAGATGGCAATGGCAAGATGCTGATGACTCGATCCTCCATCGTTGACTACAGTAATGTTCGATCACAGCAGAGAACACTAGAAAAAATCCTAGCAGCAGCTCCGATGGCTGTTCGAATTGCGTCGATCAAAACAAATCAAGTTTTGTTCATGAACAAAGCCTTCTGTGAATTAGTCAGACGAGATGAGTATGAATCCATGCACATGGATATTCGGCAGACTTACGTCAATCTACAAGATTTTGAGGACATTGCAAACACGTTGGCTCAAGGCCAAGTTGTTATGAACAAATTAGTTCAGTTACATCTGCCAGATCGCCCTGAAATTCCAAATGTTTGGGCATTAGCCTCCTACATGGTGATTGATTACCAAAACGAAAAATCTGTGCTGGCTTGGCTTTTTGATGTGACACAACTTCAAGATGCAAAGGTCGCAGCTGAATCAGCAAACGTTGCAAAGAGTAAATTTTTAGCAACAATGAGTCATGAAATCAGAACTCCTTTGAATGGAATATTGGGCTTAGCACAGGTACTTCAGCAAGACGTCGCAGACGCAACGGCCAAGCAAGACATTCAACGCATCATCGACACCACAGAGATCCTCTCTCGCATACTTAACGACATCCTAGACTTTGCAAAAATTGAGGACGGAAAATTAGAAACTGAAAGACGTCCATTCACAGTAAGCGAATTAATCTCTTCAACTGCTGCACTTTTTAACTCAGAAGCCAAAAAGAATGACATTGAGTTAAAAGTTCAACTTAGCGGGGATACAGACCAGAGACTGCTTGGCGACCCTGTCAGATTACGTCAAATTTTGACCAACCTCTTATCGAACTCTTTGAAATTCACCCATCAAGGACGCATTACAGTCAATGGCCATGTTGCCACTTCGGCTATGAACAACTTTGATGTTTTGATTACTGTTGAGGACACTGGTATCGGTATCGCCAACGATCACCTACCACGACTTTTCCAGCGATTTGAGCAAGCAGACTCCTCCACATTCCGTAAATATGGTGGAAGCGGGCTCGGTTTAGCCATTGTCAAAGGCATCGTTGACGCCTTCAATGGTGCGATCAATGTTCAATCAGAGTTGGGGCATGGAACCAAGTTCACATTGAGCTTCACCTTCCCTAAAGTCACGGACTCTCCTGAGGAAGAAGCTGCCAGCACATCAAATGCCCCTCTTGTTAAAAAGCTAAAGATTCTCCTCGTTGATGATGTCCAAACAAACCGAGAAATCATTCGTCGCGGATTGAAGCGCGACGGACATGAATTTGCAGAAGCCTCAGACGGACAAGAAGCTTATGAATTAACAAAACAATATAGGTTTGATGTTATTTTGATGGACTTAGACATGCCCGTTTTAGATGGTCTCGATGCAACCCGTCTAATTAGAGAAAACAGCCTCAATAAAGATACTTTCATTGTTGCATTAAGCGGATTTGCTTACCAAGAAGATGTTGATGCTATACAGAAGGCCGGAATGAACCTTCATGTGGCCAAGCCCATTAATTTGAATAAGCTAAAAGATATAATTAAGAATCAGTTTAGTGAAGCTTTGTAAAATGAGTCCCGTGCCAGATTATTTCAATGTACTCGCAGTAGACGACGACGCTTTGATCTTGCGATTAGTCGAGGTTGCGTGTCGCCCTTTTGACTTGAAGGTCACGATGCGTAGTGCGAATACAGTGCACGCCGCTATTGATTTAGCAAAGAAAACAAAGTTCCAACTCTTGGTACTCGATCATGATGTTGCTGGCATAAAAGGCTGGGAACTGTATGACTACCTTAAACAATGGCTTGATCCCAAGGTTCAAATTGTCGTCTACTCTGGCAGCGTTGATGCGAATGCAGCAGCCAAATACAAAGAGCGGGGCATTGACAACATCCTTAAGAAGCCCTTGTCTGCAAACACACTAGGCTTTTGGATTAGAAAAGCTATCGGAATTTGAACCTCACTACTAGAGTACTTCAGACATAACTGAAGTGGTTCAGGATCTCATTAACTTTTCTAAAGTTGTATGGCTTTGCTAAAAAGTCATCCATACCCGCATCTTTGGCGGCACGCTTGTCACGATCAAACACTTGTCCTGTTGTCGCAACAATGTAAGTATCACGAGCAACACCATCTAGCTCCCGTATCGCAACTGAAGCATTCAAGCCACTGAGGCCTGGCATATCAAGATCCATAAAGATCACATCCGGAACAATTTCATGTGCCATTTGAATAGCGTCTGCACCGTTTGCTGACTCAGTCACTTGATGTCCTTTCTGCTCCAAATAGCTAGAAAGAATGCGTCTATTGGTAACAGAGTCATCGACTACAAGAATTTTTAGCATCTCGTGGTTTTCAATTTGCGTTTGCTTCAGTGAGCTCGTATCAGGATTTTCGACTGGCAAACTAATTCGAACTTGGAATGTGTTGCCATGTGTTAGCGACGAACTAACGCCAAGAGACCCGCCCAATTTCTCAATAATTGTTTTAACAACTCGAAGCTCAGATTCACCACGGAAACTACTGTTGCTCTCGCGAAAGTTGTCTACATCAAGCAATGAGTCACGTGGCTCGAAGATTCGAGCGATCGATTTTTTGCTCAAACTCACACCTGAGTCTGTAATCGCGATCGTTGAGTGCAAGCTCGCGTCTCGCAAATCTGATTTGCAGGTAAAGCGCACTTCTCGCCCCGATGATCGATCAATCGCATTTGACAATAAGTTTGCCAATGCTTGCTTAAGACGAACATCATCAGCGCGAACTTGTACAGACGGCGAGTCAGAAGAGTAAATCAGTTGAATCCCTTTGTCTACGGCCTTTTTCTGATATGAGCTCTCCACAGAATCCATCAACTCCTTGAAGTTAAATTTCTTTTCACTCAATTCAAAAACACCAAGCTCAAGATTAGTCACATCAAATAAATCGTTCAAAATTATGTCAATGCGCTCGCATCCCTCAAGAATAGTTTCGACATCTTTTTGAACATCTATATTTCCGTCGTTTGAACCGTGTAAAAGTTGGGCATATCCCATGATGGTGTTTAACGGGTTACGCAGCGTATGACTCAGCTTAGACATGAATAGGAGTTTTGTCTCATTAGACTCAACCGCGAGAAGTTTTGCTTTTTTAATTTCAGTCACATCAAGCGCAATGAATTGCCAATAGACACGGCCATTCATCACTGACGTGTTGACACTGACATTTAACCAATACATCCCTACTTCTGAACGACAACTCAGCTCTAAATTGAACGGCTGAAGATTATGCGGACTAAGTCGGAGCCGTCTAATTAATCTGGTTCGATGCATTTGCGTGAATGATTCAAGCACTAGAAGCGGTGACTCAAGCAACATTTGAGGAGTTGTTTTCAGGTACCTGATTGCTCCCGAGCTTGCGAACTCCAACTTCAACTCATTCGGTGAAGATATGGGAAAAGACATCTTCAACGCGACACCTGGGAAATCCTTAAAGTCAGCGCTAAAGCTGCTACTAACTTGAGCCTGCAAATGGCGAATGACCTCAGATTGCCGCTCTAGTTGACTCTCTAAGTCTTTGATGTCTTGCTTCAAATTATCTTCATTCAATTTGGATGCTCTAAATTTTTCAAACATATTCACTACCTAATCAGAATGTGTTGTAAGAAATGCCAATGAAATTACTCTGATCAGTGAACTGATGACCAATTCGTAATGTCCAAGGTGAGTTGTTTGCACGCCAAGTGACTGCCGCTTTATGGCCAACGTACCAACGATCATCTCCGACTGCAGTGAGCTCCATGCCAAAATTACTGTTTACAGGCTTAATCTGAAGTACACCTAACCATGTGTGAAATGCAGTGTTGTATTCAGTTAGCACATAGACTGATGAAGTTGTCATTTGTCTAAAAACTTCAGCTGAGAGCTTTACACCAACAGCAGCATCGCCCTGTGAAGCAGCCTCTGAATCGGATCGGTGATCTATAGCACCAACGCCGACATTTACTTTGTATGTTGTGCCTGACCCATTGATTGTGAAAGCGTTCTGAACCAAACTGCCGCTCAATGACTTCCCACTATTGCTCCATTGACTGTATGCTGCACTCGCTTGCCATTGGCCTAGCTGTTTAGCTACAACTGCGGAGCCTCCAGATTTTGATTGATCGTATTGAGCAAACAACCCATCAGCAGCTATAGCTTGGCTACCAAGAATCGCCATGATTCCCGAAAAAACAATCTTCTTAAACATGCTTGATCCTCAGCGCGAGTGTTAATACTTTTACAAAAGCTTTGATTGAGTTGTAAGCCATCTGCTCCTTAGCTTTGACCTCAGTCAATTCGGCCTCTACTAATCCACTAAGCCAAAGCGCCTTCCCTTGTTCAGTAAAGAAAACAATCTTTCCTAACTCGTCGGTATAGCCAACGTTAGCCAACCCCTCTTCTGTCGTCAGCTGGACCAATGCATCTCCAACTGGCTGTTTGTTTTTGGTGGAAATTTGACTTTCCGAAATCAAGCAATCCGCCACGGGGTGCATGTTGTTTCCACGCTCAATCCATAACTTTCGAAACGATCGACCTTTAACTTGGATCTCAAACGGTTGAAGCTCTTTTTCGCTACGCAATGCGGTCCGAACAAAGACTAGACGAATAAGGTTTACAACAGTCCAGAAAAAACTTACTACGCTAATGCCTGAATCGTTCACCTCAAAAAGTGCAATGACGAATGAACACCCAGTAAAGATAACTAAGAAGTTAACAAAAATATCAAACGATCTTGGATGACCGTTAGCTGCTATTTTTTGCCCCTTCGGTGTTACGTCAAACTCTGCCGCTTGATAAGGCCGGAAGAGTTTCATCAAAAATTTGGGCGTCAAGCGTAATGACAATAAATCTTGCCAAATTGAAGTTACAAACGGTTGCAGACGCTTCTTTGAAATCCAAAAATTAAAACCAACAAGCCCCACCACGACGGATCCCTGCGCCATCAGCAAGTCTTGAGTTGATGACTCCGCCAATGCACTCCATCCGAATAAAAAATAAAGTTGTGGGACTAGCAAACTAATGAACCGTACTGGAAATGAAACAGTCCAATACATTGGTAAAAATTTAACTCTATCTATCAGCTTCAAAGACTTATTTGCAGAATTAAGCTCCCATAGTTTCGAAGTCATTTGAACAGCACCTTCCCCCCAGCGACTTCTTTGTTTAATCATGTCATTGATAGTTTCTGGCGATAGTCCAACAGCCACTGGATCCTGAATAGCAACAGACTCATACCCAATCTGTTTGAGCTTGATAGAAAGAAAAATGTCTTCCGTTATAGACTCCGTGGGAAATCCTCCTAACTGCTTTAATGCAGAATTGCGTATCAAGCCGCAACTACCGCAGAAAAAGGCAGCTTCTCCATTGCTACGAGCGTGCAAGACTCCGTTAAAAAAGTGACGTTGATCGTTTGGACTAAGCTCGTAGATCTCTAAACTGCGCTGAATAGGATCAGGGTTGTAAAACTCTTGCGGCGCTTGTACTACTGCCACTTTTGAATCCTCCATAGGTGCGATTAGCTTTTCAATCGCATATGGTGCAACTAAAAAGTCAGCATCCAGAATCAAAGTGAAATCGCCATGCAGGTAAGTTAATGCATGATTGATATTGCCTGCCTTTGCAGATGCGTTATCGGGTCTACTGATGTAGGTTGCCCCCCATTTTTTGCACAATGATGGCAACCAATCCCGCTTGCCATCATCAAGCAAGTAGATTCGAACTTCCCCTGGCCAAACAAGATTTTTTGCTGCCATCAGTGTTCGATCTAAGATCTCTTTTGGCTCGTTATAGCTGGGAACGACAACATCAATAGAGGATTGACGCGTTCGCACACTTACCTCAGTGCACAAGATTTTTTGTGGATACACATAAAAATGGAGACTATGAATCACATCCACAATCCAGCACAGCTCAATGAAAAAAATCAACTGAGTGTAGATTCCTGAAAAATCTGAGCCTCCCCACGCCACTGTGACACTGATACGCCAACCTAAATAGCCTGCCAAAAGAAGGAACAGACCAGCTAACACGACTCTGCGACTGCTCACACTTTCAGATGAAAGTTGAATCATCATCAACACTACGAATATCGCAGTGACAACTGAAATCCACAAAAAACTGTTCATATCTTGTTAAAGATCAACCATCTAAATCATGCGGCTTGCGGAGTAGCTCTTGGTATTTTTATCAAGATTGGCTGATAAGTGCGTGACTGAATACACCATTCAATTGCTTTAAAAATACCCAAAAATCCAGCGCAGAACAAAACACCAAGCACTAAAACACTCAGCCAAAATTGGCCATCTGCTTCGTTCTCTGCTGCTTCTGCTTTTGTACGACGATGCTCTAACTCAATTCGTAAAGATTTGCTGTTGTTACAAACACGACCAATGAAAAATTCGTCCTCTTTCGTGACAAAACTTCTTGCATTGCACTTTTGCTCCAGCTGGGTGACAGCATCATTCAACTCTTGATTTGTCTTTACTCGGGCTTCAGTATTGACACCAAAGTTATGTTCCGTATGGCTCACGACAAAGAATGCTAGGAAAAATCCCAGCAAAGCCAATCCATAACTAGTCATCTCAAATTTATTACGCTTCACGTATCACTCCGTTCAATTGCAACTACATGTCCCTATGCAGCAGAATGATCGTTGTTCGTAATATCAGTGGTATGTCGTATAAGTAACAGTTTGTGACAACTGAAATTTAGTCAATTTGTGAATTTTCAGTTTCTTTGATCCTAAAAGGGCGATCTTGATTCAACAAGCAAAAAAGTAAGCAAGGTCAACTTGTTCCTAGACAAAAATCTATGCTTTTTAACTAGGCTAATTTTCATTTTTAATAATAAAATTAAGCCCCGAAGAAGTGCGCCATGTCAGTCAGTCTATGTATGGGTTGCCCTCGTTTTCTTGTGGCACTGTCACTGCTATTGACTTGCTCACTTTCACTTGCATGTTCATGCAAAAAAGAATCCGTTGAAGATGTATACGCAGACAGCGTAAAAACGCACTCAACTCATTAGTGGTCGAATTTAACAATCTTGTACTAAAAGTTACTTGCACACACTTGCTGACTTTTTTAGCCTTCTTTGAATTCAGAGGCATATTTTGTCCGTTGCATTTGCATTTCTCTATTTCAGTTTTGACATAATTATTTGTCTACTGACTTGGGAGAATGCCAGTTGAATGGTGACGAAGAGTATTCAGATCTGTCTAACGTTGTAGAAACTCGCTCAAAGAATACAACCCCATTCGACGATTTCGAACAACAAGTGTTTCGTAGGCATGCATGGGACCTTCATACGTTGGATCACCTCTGTTAGCCGCCTTGATCTTAAACACATCGATGAGCTTGTCGCTAGCCAAGTGCGCCTTGTTCATGATCGTCTCTGCAGACTGTGGTTGCCCTTGATATCGCCAAAGCACTTCAAAAACTGCTGCCTGTGCTGCAGTCAATCGAATGGGATCGTTTTGCCAGTCCGGCATATGAACCCATTCAAAGGTTTCAGAAAATGGCCCATGCACTGCGACAGATCGGGGCTCAACAACAGCCTCAATCACATCCCCCTCCGCGCCCACAAATCGAAGACCGTTACCATGGATAGCAAAGCGATCTTCAAGATGCCACCAGGTCGCCGTTCCTGAGAGTGGATCTGATGAAGTTCGACTTAATGGCCTTGGCGTGATCACCCAACTGTCAGGTCGAGGCGTTTTTCCGTGAAACAGATTCAAGGCATTTGCAACGACAAGCTCAATGCGCTCCGCCAAGATAACAGCTCGCTTCTTGTACACCCCGATTTGCCACACGCCGTCATAGAGCTTCTGAATTGCAACGTGTGCCGCAATGTTTAAAGCTGTCCTTAGTTTTCTGATCATCCAGTCGATGTCTAGCGACCAGTTTCTTTGATCTGACACATCCACTTTGTAGGGGCCGCAGTCAGGGCACTGGACGTGCATCTCACCATCACATCGAAAAACGGGTCCACGATGCAATCCACAAAATGAACAACTGGCGTAGCGTGAATCAAGCGCACCAGGCATGATCGCTTTGAGTTCACTCAACAACTTCAGTCCAGAGACCTGACCTTTAGGAATCGATCGTTCATACGAATATCCCCCACGAGTCATGAGCAACCCAGCCAAAGTCAGCGCTTTCTTGTTAGCAGGCATGAGCACTCCCTTCACTCAAAAAGACTCATAGGACGAGCATTACCCGCTGCATTACTGACTTGGTATACCAGCGCATCCTTAGGTTCAAGGATCTCTAGATGAACAAGATAGCCTTCGAGTTGGGTGCGCAACTTCTCATCGAACTTGTGCAGGTTCAAGCGCCCTTTGCTGGTTACCTCAACGGTCACCAGTGGACTTCTGGATCTACCCTGCGCAGGAGCCATGTACAGGTTGAGCGTCGCCGCATGAATTTCCCAGCCACGGCTCAAAGGATTTTCATTTTGGAAATAAGCGCCAATCAAATCCGTCACGCATTGCCGATCGGTTGAGCCGCTTGCTGTGCACTCGAGCTTCAAACGCTCGCACGGGCTTAGCAAGTGCAAGCTCTTCACCTGAAGACCGACAAACCCATCGTCAAACGCCTGTGGAATCTGCAATCCCAATCTGAGCTTGGACAGATCAAGCACAGGGCGCTGTATGCGCTGAGCTTCAGCACTCACACCCAACATATGAGTGGCGAAGGCCTCACACAACATGGCGTGGTATTTGGCACCGCCCCTGATGATTGTTCTTGCAACACCTGTGACTTGCGAATACTCCAACACCATGTGAATGTTGGGACTGCCGACACGGCGTTGCAACTGTGACCCTTCAAATTCAAGCCGAGCCGTTGCAAGGTCCTTGGCGTGGATCGTGATGAGTTGCGTCCCTTGAGAACGATCCAACACGTTGACCACACACACTTCACCACACCCTAGCTCACGTTGATAAAAGAGCTTGATGGCCTCGCAAAAATTAGCAATCGAGGTCTCATCACGCTTGACCTCTCGGCGCAGCCCCAGATCGTGCTGCTGCGCTTGCTGGCTGTGCTGATCCAAATACTCAATCTCGGCAGCCGCTTCAAACAAGTCGGGATGATTGACGTACAACCAGAACGATCGATGCAAATCGTTCTTGCAGGCAATCAGTCCCACTAGTTCATTGGGTTTGGCATGCGTGGCCTGAAACATAGCTTGTTTGCCCAAGGGATGAGCCAGTGTCGAACTCGCATGCAAGCCCGCAATGATGCGATCTCGCTTGACCGTATTGGTATAGCTCTGGATGAGCTTGATCAGCTTGCGTGATGTGTGGGTGTTGTCCTGCCAAGACCACCCCTCAGGCAGGGGTAGGTCATGGCGACCAATGAATGTTTTGAGCGTGTCGTCAACGGGCAAATAAAGCACGATGTCTGCATAAGTCTGTGGCTTGCTCACGTTGTCTCCTTCTTGTTTTTATGAGGGGAACCAACCCCAACCCGCTAGCCCAAAGGACTGCGGATTTATGTTGAAATTGGTAATTTGCTGGATAAATATACAGTATTTGGAAAATATGTCAAAACCCTCTTCAAAACCCGCTTGATTACGGCCATTTAGAGCCCATTAGGCCTGTTTACGGGCCTTTCAAGGCCCAATGTCGCCACAATCCCCGCCACTTGGAGTTACGTGTAACGGGGTCTGAACCTACGATTTCAGGCAAGTTTTTTCTGAACACAACCCTTCAATGCAAACATCTGAACTTCCTCCTGCTGTCATCGTTCACCGCCCCCGCAAAGGGGCAAAGCAAGAGCGCAGTAAACACCTCGGCCTAGCAGAAGTTGCCAAGCTGGTTGCACACGCAGTCGTGATGACCAAAGACGATCTGACACAAGCCTCAAAGAGTCAGATTTATGCCACTGACAGAGACGAGTTTCTCGACTTCCATGCCGAGCAGAGCGTCAATACGAACCCGTCAACAAAACAAGGAGTTCGTTAATGACGTCCGTCGCCTCCTCCGCCACCAAACTAGAAATCACCAGTGACATAGGCCCCCAGTTAAAAGCCATCTCAACCATGCCCATTGCCGAACTTTGGACACTGTGGGACAAACATTTCAAGATCCGCCCTCCACATCCCAATCGCCGACAAATAGAGGCACGCTTGCGCTACCGGCTGCAAGAGATCAAGTTTGGCGGCCTCAACCCTGACACGCGCAATCTGCTGGCTGACTTTGGTGAGCGACTCTCCAAGATCAAGACCAGCACCCGCCCCATCACAGCGCTGCTTCCGGGCACCGTATTGATTCGCGAGTTCGATGGCCGTGACTACCACGTCACGGTCGCCACGGATGGTCGTTTTGAAATGGATGGGCACAGATACCCCTCACTCTCCGCTGTGGCCAAGCACATCACAGGCACCCAATGGTCTGGCCCGGCCTTCTTTGGACTCAACAAAGGTAACAACACATGAATGGGATCAAACGCAATCGCTGCGCCGTCTACTGCCGCGTCTCTTCCGATGAACGACTGGATCAATCCTTCAACTCCATCGATGCCCAACGGGAAGCTGGCATCGCTTATGTGGCCAGTCAAAAAACAGAAGGCTGGGAGCTGGTGCAGGATTTCTATGAGGATCCAGGGTTTTCCGGCGGAAACATGAACCGTCCCGGCCTCAAACGCCTGATCTCCGACATCCAGCTTGGCTTGATCGACATCGTGGTGGTCTACAAAATTGACCGACTCTCCCGCTCATTGGCTGACTTTGCCAAGATGGTGGAAGTGTTTGACGCACACGGCGTGAGTTTTAGTTCGGTCACCCAGCAAATCAACTCAGCCACCTCCATGGGGCGATTGATGCTCAATGTGCTGCTGTCCTTTGCTCAGTTTGAGCGTGAAGTCACGGGAGAGCGTATCCGGGACAAGATCGCCGCATCTAAGCGCAAAGGCATGTGGATGGGAGGCTCCGTACCACTGGGCTACCGAGTTGACAACCGAACACTGCAGATTGAGCCCCAAGAGGCTGAGTTGGTGCAACAGATCTTTGCGCAATTCATTGCTGAGAAATCGACCACGAAGATCGTCAGGGAACTGAGTGATCGTGGCATTCAAACCAAGCGCCGCAAAGCATTCTGCAAGCAGAGCATTTACAAGATCCTGCACAACCGCACCTACATCGGCGAGATCTCCCACAAAGGTGAAACCTTCCCTGCCCAACACGAGGGTTTGATTGACAAGGTCACATGGGATCGAGTGCAAGCCATACTCACCGATGACAGCCGACTGCGCTGCCGCAAAACGTGGGATCGTAAAAACCGCAACGACTTTTTGCTGCGAGGCATTGCCTACACACCAGAGGGTGACTTACTCATCCCCATGGCCACCCGCAAACCTAGTGGCAAGGTTTACCGCTATTACGTGATCAACAAGAAGATGCATCAGGGGGCAAAGGCTGCCCAGTCTTGGAACTATCCAGCGCAAACCGTGGAAGAAGCCGTCACAGAGAAACTGATGGAGTACCTGCACAGTGAGCAGATGGTGCACGCGTATTGGGAACAGATTCAGCAGATCAATCCATCGATAGATGAGCCTCAGGCTGTCGTGCTGTTGTTGCGTAGAACGGCAGAGATTTGGAATCAGTTTTTTATGCCGATGAAGGTTGAGATTGTTCACAGCCTGATTGAACGCGTAGTGGTCAGCCCAAGTGGAATCGAAGTGCTTATGCGCTACGAGGCATTGGGTGACTTCGTCAAAGCCATGAATTCAAACAACCAAAGCAAACAGTTGGAGGAAGCCCTATGAGCAACCAGAACATCCAAGATTCTCAATTGAAGGCGCCGGTCATAGAGGTCTCATCGTTTAAACCACTCAAGTTCAGACAGCGGGGTGGACGCAAGGTCTCAATTCCAGTTAGCGATACAGTCATCGAAAACAGATTGAGAAAGCCTGCAACCAATCGCGCACTCTTGCATGCGCTTGCGCGAGCCTTTTATTGGGCACGTCTGATTGATCAAGAGGTCGTTGCGAGTGGGTCTGAGATCGCAATCAAAGAAGGACTGGAGGCCAGCACAGTGAACGAGCGACTCAGGATGACATTGTTGTCACCAGCCACCATCGAAAGCATTCTTAACGGTACGCAACCTGAGGGGCTAACGATGAATTGGTTGACTCGAAATACTTTCCCATCAGACTGGGAAAAACAGCGACAACTAGCAGCAATTATTTAAAGACAGTTCTAGAAAATTTTGCATTCTTCAATTTGAGATTTTCGTGAACCTGATTTTCAAATTGAACGTTCTTAGAAGTACTGAGAACAACCCCTTTGCTTCCGTCCCATTTATCATGTCATGAAAAATTAACATTCGAATGCTCCAATGAAAACGTTTTCACTTGGAGCAGTTTTGTGAGCATTAGAGAAGTAGCAGCACAGGCAGATGTATCCATGGCCACAGTGTCAAGGGTATTCAACTTGCCTGAAAAGGTGAATGCCCAAACGCGTGCTCATGTCCTCCAAATCGCCAAAAATATTGGGTACTACCCAAATGCAAGCGCTCGAACACTGCGAACACAACGCAGCCGCGTTCTTGGTGTCGTATTACCAACGCTTCTCAATCCAGTTTTTGCCGAATGTTTGGATGGAATTGCTCAAGCAGCGAGCGCTCATGGGTATGCCATTCTTCCAATGACCACCGATTACAAGCTTGACCAAGAAGAGCAAGCAGTTAATCAACTATTGGCGGCAAATGTTGATGGCATGGTGTTGGTGGTGTCTAACCCCGCAACATCTATGGCACTTGTTCGATTGCAAACAGCGCAACTGCCATATGTACTCGCCTACAACCGACAGGCTGACCACCCGTGTGTGTCTGTTGATAACGAACTTGCTATGCGCGAAACAGTCGAACAACTGGTCGCAATGGGACATCGTCGCATATCACTTATCAGCGGTCAGCTTGCCGCATCAGATCGCGCACAACAACGCAAGCGTGGTTTTTTTGAAGGAATGCAGGCGCAAAGTATAGATGAAGTTCATTGTTTGGAAGTGCCGTTCGTTGAAACAGCAGTTCAAGAGATTTCAGAACTACTAAGACAAACCAATCGCCCTACAGCATTGATTTGCTCGAACGACTTAATTGCGATTCGAAGCATTCGAGCAGCTCATCTAGCTGGCTTGCGTGTTCCTCATGACATCAGCATCACTGGTTTTGATGGGGTTTCCATAGGCGAAGACCTCACCCCCATGCTCAGCACCGTCACGCAACCTAACAAGGCAATCGGTCAACACACCGTTGACCTTGTTGTAAGTGCATTGATAAACGATGCACCTCTCAAACCAAATGACAGTTTGTTGCTTAAGCATGGGTATCGCCAAGGCGAATCGACTGCACGAGTTTCAAGCACCGTCACTCATTCATAACAAAAAGAAGCTACGTTCGTTTCATCCTCTTTTAACCCTCGGAGTCTTTATGCGAAAACCATTGAAAAATCTTGCACGCACAGCACTTTTGGCATTAGGTCTTGTCGCCAGTGTTAGTGCATTTGCACAAAATGCAATTTGTTACAACTGCCCACCTGAGTGGGCTGATTGGGCAAGTCAGATCAAAGCGATTAAAACAAAGACCGGTGTCACAGTGCCACCAGACAACAAGAACTCTGGTCAGTCATTGGCGCAATTGGTTGCCGAAAAATCTAGTCCTGTTGCTGACGTCACCTATTTAGGCGTTACCTTTGCTATTCAAGCGCAAAAAGAGGGCGTCGTTACTGCATACAAGCCAGCAGGCTGGAATGACATCCCTGATGGCCTCAAAGACCCTCAAGGAAATTGGTTCACGATTCACTCGGGCACTATGGGCTTCATGGTCAATGTCGACGCTCTCAAAGGCAAACCAGTCCCCAAGTCTTGGGCTGACTTGCTCAAGCCGGAGTACAAAGGTTTGATTGGTTACCTCGATCCAGCTTCAGCTTTTGTGGGCTATGTTGGCGCAGTGGCTGTTAACCAAGCACGCGGCGGTACCTTGGACAACTTCGGTCCCGGTATCGACTACTTCAAAGCTTTACAAAAGAACGAACCAATCGTTCCAAAGCAAACTGCCTATGCACGAGTTCTATCCGGTGAAATTGCTATCTTGCTGGACTATGACTTCAACGCATACCGCGCCAAGTACAAAGACAAGGCCAATGTGCAATTCGTGATTCCGACTGAAGGTACTGTGGTCGTACCCTATGTGATGAGCAAAGTTGCAAATGCTCCGCACGGTGATAACGCCAACAAGGTGTTGGACTTTGTACTGTCGGATGAAGGTCAAGCCATTTGGGCCAATGCCTATTTGCGCCCTGTACGTGCAGCGGCTATGCCCAAGGATGTGCAAGCTCGCTTTTTGCCTGCAAGTGAATATGCTCGCGCCAAAAGCGTGGACTACAACAAGATGGCTACAGTGCAAAAAACCTTCTCTGACCGTTACCTGAAAGACGTTCAGTAATCATTGACAAAGGCGCCCCGCATGACTTCTCCATCACGTCTGCTGGGCGCCTGCGTTGCGCCCGCTGTAGCTTTCTTTGCAGCCTTTTGGCTTTTGCCAGTAGTACGACTATTTGCATTACCCGCTGAAAAAGGGTGGGCTACATATTTCTCTGTTTTAACCAACAGCCGATATTTACAAAGCCTGCTTAATACGTTGGGACTCTCTCTTGGCGTGACGCTCATGACCTTGATATTGGGAGGCCTAGTGGGTATCACACTTGCGAGGCTTAGTTTTAGAGGCAAGCCGTTGTTGTTATCTTTGCTTACCCTACCTCTCTCATTTCCCGGTGTGATCATTGGTTTTTTCATCATCTTGCTCGGTGGGCGTCAAGGCTTGGTTGCTGACGTTACCGAGTGGATGGGACTAGGACGAACTACTTTTGCTTATGGGTTCACCGGGCTTTTCTTAGGTTATTTGTATTTTTCACTTCCACGTGCAATTGCTACTTACACAGCGGCAGCGAGTGCTATGGATGCACAGCTTGAAGAAGCAGCCAGATCACTTGGTGCATCGCGCTGGCAGGTTGCCAAAGATGTCTGGATTCCTGAACTGGCACAAACAACACTGGCATGTGGTGCTATTGTTTTTGCAACATCCATGGGTGCCTTCGGGACGGCATTTACATTGGCTAGTAAATTTGATGTGCTTCCTATCACTATCTATAACGAATTCACAAATTACGCCAGCTTCGCCTTGGCGGCTAGCTTATCGATTGTGCTGGGACTCATCACTTGGGTAAGCTTGTTTTTGACATATCGTGCAGCTGGCCCTGTAGCCGCAGGAGCCTGAAATCATGTCGCATCCACGTCAACTTCCCTTGCTACTACCAGCACTAACTGTGTTGGTTAGCTTATTCATGATTGCGCCTATTGCCTTGTCAGTTATGGCAGGCTTAGTCAACAACTACAGCGCAGGACTGGCGAGCGGTTTGACTTTACGCTGGCTTGGTGAGGTGTTGGACGTCTATGGCAGCACCATTACTGCCTCACTTCTGCTAGCGCTACTGTGCGTCATTGGCAGCTTAATCTTGGGTGTGCCTTGTGCGTATGCGATGGCACGCAGTAAATCTCGTTGGGCTAGATTGTTTGAAGAATTACTGACCTTGCCTGTTGCTGTACCGGGCCTTGCTACAGCACTGGCACTGGTATTGGCCTATGGGCAAATAAGGGATTTTCGACAAAGCTTTGCGTTTATTTTGATAGGTCATCTCGTCTTCACCTTGCCATTTATGGTTCGCACGGTAGGAGCCGCATTTCGTCGCCATGAACTCATTGCTCTGGAGGAAGCTGCACGCTCATTGGGTGCAAACTTTATTCAACGATTCATAGGTGTCTTGGTTCCTGCAGTTTTACCTGCAATCGTGGCAGCAAGTTTGATGGTCTTTACTTTGTCAGTTGGCGAGTTCAACCTAACTTGGATGCTTCACACACCACTGACTAGAACCTTGCCAGTTGGACTGGCTGACAGCTATGCATCAATGCGTATTGAAATTGGCTCAGCGTACACGTTGGTTTTTTTATTCGTCATCTTGCCTGTTTTGTGGGGCTTGCAATGGCTTGGCAACTTAATCGAGAAACATCATGGAACTTGAACGTACTCGCGTCGACATCATTGACTGCTCAAAAACCTATCCTGATGGAACCCTTGGATTGCAAACTACAAACTTGGTTATAGAACCGGGTGAGGTATTGGCTTTGCTCGGTCCATCGGGTTGTGGAAAAACGACGTTACTACGCTTGATCGCTGGCTTGGAAACACCAGACGCAGGCAGTCATATTTTGTTTGGCGACCAAGACGTAACTGTTTTACCAATTGAGCAACGCGGGATTGGAATGGTGTTTCAGCACTACGCGCTTTTCCCACAAATGTCTGTCGAGGCGAATATTGGCTATGGTCTGCGCATCCGAGGTACACCTCTAGAAAAGCAGCGACGAATTGTGGGCGAACTCATAGACTTGGTTCGACTTAACGGACTTGAAAAAAAGAGACCGGCTGAACTCTCAGGTGGTCAGCGCCAACGAGTTGCGCTAGCGCGTGCAGTCGCTGTTCGCCCTCGCGTTTTATTGTTGGATGAGCCGCTTACTGCACTGGACGCCAAACTAAAAGAATCACTTCGCAATGAGCTTGCAGAACTCCTGCGGCGCTTGAATATCACTGCAATTCACGTGACCCATGACCAGCAAGAAGCGATGGCAATTGCTGATCGTTTAGCGGTAATGCAGGCTGGGCGTATCGTTCAAGTTGGTGATGGAGAAACGCTTTACCGTTCACCAGCACATCCATTCGTTGCGAGCTTCTTAGGCCGTGTCAATCGACTTCAGCGTGACCAAGCCGCTCGTGCCAAACACATACTGAACTTTGGTGGGCACGAGTACCCTTGTCTTCCTGAATGGGCCGTTCACGCTGAGATGCTTGTACGACCTGAAGATATTGAAGTTGGTATTGTTCAGACCGGCTGGGGTGAAGCGACCGTCACTCGACGCAGCTTCTTAGGCGAACGAGTACACCTCACCCTTAATGTCAAAGATCAATCAGAATTATTTGCCGACGTTGACAGAGATCACGCAGCTCAATTGGGACACAAGGTCGGAGTCCGTATCCGCCCCAATCGCCTGATGCCTTGTCTTGAGTCCATCGTTAATTGATACACAAACTCATGTCTTACACCTTCTTAGTTCAAATTTCAGACACTCACATCCGAGAACCTGAGCGGTTAGCTTATGGACGACTCGACACAGCTCCCTATTTGAGACAAGCCGTTTCAGCGATCGGTCGGTTGTCGCAAAAACCGGATGCGGTTGTCATCACAGGAGATTTGACCGACTTTGGACGCGCTGCGGAATACGAACACCTTCGAACCCTTATCGAACCTTTGGATATGCCCGTTTATCTATTGCCGGGGAATCATGATGACCGGCAACAAATGCGGTCTAGTTTTCCTGAGCATACATATTTGGGCGCGGAAGGTTTTGTTCAATACAGTGTGCCGATCGGTGATCTGCAGTTGATAACGCTTGACACAGTCGTACCGCTTGCAAGCGAAGGTTCATTGTGCGAAGAACGACTGGCTTGGCTTGCGATTGAATTAGAAAAATACAGTCACCGGCCAGTGGTTTTAGCAATGCATCATCCCCCCTTCAAAACGCTGATTGGCCATATGGATGAAATCGGTTTGCTAAACGGAGCGCAAGAATTAGAAACTCTGTTGAAACGCTTCCCGAACGTTGAGAGGGTGATATGTGGTCATTTGCACAGAGCTATTCAAGTGAGCTTTGGGGGCACTCTGGCTGTTACCGTTCCATCGCCTGCGCATCAAGTCTGCCTTGATCTCTCGCCGCAAGCAGCTTCTGCTTGGGTTTTAGAACCGCCAGCTTTTGGTATTCACACATTGCCTCAAGGGGGGCGTATGGTTAGCCATACAGCTTACTGCGCCGCTTTTGACGGCCCTTACCCGTTCCACGAAGCCAGTGGGCAATTGATTGATTGAATTAGATGCGTGTAGCTTTTCTCGATTTAGATCACACACTACTCGTCGCTGACAGCAATCAGCTCTGGATGTCATTTTTGCTGTCACAGCAAATGATTTCTGTAAATGATGTTGCTACGCATGAAAAGTTCATGGATGACTACTCTAATGGGGTGCTTGATTTTCAAGCTTTGCAAACGTTTCGAATCAAACTTGATGCTTCATTAGCCAATAATCAGATGGACGAATGCAAGAAAATATTTGAAAATGAAATCTTGCTTCCCGCTATCGCACCGTTAGCTTCGCATTTGTTAGATGAAATCAAAAATCAAGGTATTACGACTGCCATTGTTAGTGCAACACGATTAAATTTAATTGAACCAGTTGCACAACTTCTTGGCATAGATCATGTACTTAGCTCCTGCTTTGGCCAAGATAAGGTTTATCAAGTTGAAGCATGGCTAAAGTGTTTTGGGAAATCGTTAGCAAATCTAAATGAGAGTTGGTTTTACAGTGATTCTCACAACGATTTACCGCTACTTGAGGCTGTCCATTTTCCAATTGCTGTAGACCCAGATTTCAAACTTATTGAAATTGCAACTTCACGAAATTGGAAGCGAATTTCTCTTCGTAAATAAATAAAAATATTTGCATTTCCTCTTCGAAAACACTTTTAATGCAGCATGAATGAATTGAAATTCATTATGCATTTGGCTTTATGCTTTTAACCTCATGTCCCGTTCGTTTGGGTTAGTACGACTTTTTTTATAAAAACACACCAAGTTGCAATTTGCCCTATAACGTACGGAGTGGAAATCAATATTGACTAGCATTTTTTGGCCAATATGATAGTTTTTTTAAATGTTCTAGCAATTTTTGACCCGAAGTATCTAAGCTGTTGTTGTTATGTATTTCTATAAGACTGCAACCTGTTGGCAAATCCAAGTCTATAGCTCTGCGTAGTCTGGCTTCAATAGCCTCTTCAGATTCACGGGCACGAAAGCAAAGTCTTTGGCGGAGCACATCAGTGTCAGCAGTGATATGCAAAACTGTCAAATCAGGATATAGATTGGCTGCAATAGGGAGATGGGCACGTGACCCGTTTACTAATACACAGTAATTTGGATTGTCTAAATAGATGAGCTCCGATTTTCTAATTCCATATCTGTGCGAATTGGCATTCCAGTGCATTGCAAATTCATTCGAGACAAGTAAGTCATCAAAGAACAAATCATCAACAACTTCATGCTTTTCCGAATCAGGGCCATCTGCTTGAGGACGATTGATAGTACGACGTGCCCAATGGACTGGGGCTGAATTAGGCGTCTGCAGACGAAGCCAAGCCAACAAACTGTCCTTCCCAGCGCCTGAAGGACCAACTACATAAATCAATCGTCGGCTCATTTAATCATCTCCACAAGATCGAAAAGTTCAAAATCAGCACCGCGTATAGGCTCTATAAATAATGCGAGTCGATCAAAACGACATGCACCTAAATTTGAAAAATGCAACTGAGCTGCATCAACCCAAGCTGCACACTCTTCGCCAGTCATATCATCCAGTTTATTCGTTAGTGATAAATGAAAATTAAATTCGTCAAATACATATGGATAACCCCACTCCACTAACAGGCGATCTTGTTTAGGCGTGAGAGGTGCCTGTCGACGACGGTCTAAATCTGCCTTACTTAGTGGCGCTGCATAACTATGTAATTCCTTGACACACGCATCAGCTGTTGCGTTTATGAGCGTCAAATCTCCCTTTGGACGCAATGCAATAAATCCACTATCCGTCCTGACTTGCATAGTCGGCAACTCAAATGCAGGTAACTTATCGGCCAGCGCTTGAAGCCCAGACATAATTGACTTCAAGTTCTCACTGGGCCTAATTTTGAAGGGTGCTTTTAGCGTTGCATGCCAGCCATAGCGACGTGGTTCTGAAGTCCTTGCCCATTGCTCAGCAGATGAGATACCTGTCAACTGTGGCTGAGTCATAGACTTTCCCGTTGCCGCACAACGCCCTAACCATTCACTGCCCGCTTGCCACCAAGAACTGCGTATATCGGGCACAAAATAGACTGCGCAACGGTAGGGTGTGGCTAAATATTTCTCATCAAGAATCATGATGATTCACCGTCAATGTCACGCGATCTCCTGCAAACCAAGCTTTGGAGAATTCAATTGGCACGCCAATGGTGTCTACGTTCACACTGGTCACCAGCAATGCGGGTCGTGACACCGATTGCGACAACAGCTCGGCCACGTCTTTGTCTGGCAGTCTTGCACTGATGCGGTTTTCTAGCCGCAAATAATCCGTCACGCCATGCTGTGCAAAGGCGTCGGTGATCGAGCCCGTGCTTTGCACGACCTCCGCCAAATTGGCGAAACGTGGCAAAGGGAAATAACGCTCACTCACATGCAAAGGCTGGCCTGCGCCCTCACCCAGCACTTGTAAATATAACAGCGCGCTTGCCTCAGGCAATCGCAAGGCCTGCGCCTCATCAGGGCCCGCCTCGACCTCGGCGGATTGCAACACTTGCAGTGAGCCACGCAAACCTGCATGCGTCAAGCTGTGGCGATGGCGTGTGCGTTTGCCCAATACCAAATCCACCGCAAACGACTCAACAAACGTGCCGCGCCCTTGCGAGGCATGCACCAACCCACGCTGCACCAAGCTGGCCAAGGAGCGGCGAATGGTGTGGCGGTTCACTCCAAACTGCTGCGCCAAGCTGTGCTCGGACGGCAGGCGAACGCCAGGCGCATACACACCTTGACCGATGGCCTCTGCAAGCTCGTTAGCGATGCGCGACCAAAAGCGATCTGTGTCACGCGAAGAGGAAATCACATCCGTCATGAAAGTTACACATGCATTACCTAAGCTTGCACACATGTTTGAGTTGTATAGACAAGTCATAGGGTGCCATAAAGATGTTTCAGACGTTTGACAAAAACTCGCCACCAACGCGTCAGTCGTGGATGGCTTTACTTGCAAGAGCACCGCAACACCTGCTAGATCACGCGCTGGCTAAACATATGAATTTTCAGCTCCAATGGCTGCGCCGCCCCGAAACGGGTTTGATGATGGTGCAAGGTCGCGTTGGCGGCACGGGCGAGCGCTTCAACTTGGGCGAGGTCACCGTTACCCGCTGCGCCTTGCGTCTGAACTCCACTGCCTCTAATACGCCTGTGGGTGTGTCTTATGTACTGGGTCGCAACCACCACCAAGCCCAACTCGCAGCTGTAGCCGATGCCTTGCTGCAAGATCCTGCAAAACACGCCGCGCTAGAGGCCAACCTGCTCACCCCCCTGCGCGAACACCTGCAAGCACAAAACGCCGCGCGCCATGCACGCGCTCAAACCACCAAGGTGGACTTTCTCACCGTGGCTCGTGAAGCCGGTGGTGACGACGAAGGAGACGCGGTATGAAAGCACAAGACTTACAGCACATCGCCGCAGGCTTTAGCCATGAAGCATTTGGAAGCCAAGCCGTGTTCCGAATCACACTGAATGCACTGTCGCACCCTGGGCGTCCATTTCAAATGCCCACCGATTGCGCCTTGCCAAGGCATGGCCAACCCGCGGCTGCAGCGCTGATGCTAGGACTGCTTGATGCCGACACCCGCTTGTGGCTGTCGCCTACTCTGGCTCAGACTGATGCTGCGCCGTGGCTGCGCTTTCACACCGGCTGTCAGATCGTGACCGATGCCAACGATGCTGATTTTGTCTGGGTGGCTTTAGGTAATGCACTGCCTGCATTGAACAGCCTGCGCTTAGGCAGCGATGCCTACCCTGACCAATCCGCTACCTGCGTGATCGAAACACTCGCGCTGCATGCAAACGTGGCCGGCTGGACGCTTCAAGGCCCGGGCATTCAAGACAAACGCCACTTGCAAGTGACAGGCCTCACACCTGATTTCACGGAGCAATGGCAACACAACCACGCCAGCTTTCCACGCGGTGTGGATGTGTTTCTCACCACCCCCACTCATGTGGTGGGCCTGCCGCGCACGACGTGCATCTTGAACACTCAGGAGAACTGACATGTACGTAGCCGTCAAAGGCGGAGAAACCGCCATCCTCAATAGCTACAAACTGCTTGCCGAACAGCGTCGTGGCGACACCGCACAACCCGAACTCAGCGTCGAACAAATTCGCCAACAGCTCAAACTGTCAGTTGACCGCGTCATGACCGAGGGCTCGGTATACGACCCTGAACTCGCAGCACTCGCCATCAAACAAGCCAGCGGCGATTTGGTGGAAGCTATCTTTTTGTTGCGTGCATATCGCGCCACCTTGCCGCGCTTGGGCAACACCTGCGCACTGGACACGGCACGCATGCAACTCGACCGACGCATTTCCGCCACCTTCAAAGACCTGCCCGGCGGTCAAGTGTTGGGCCCGACGTATGACTACACGCAACGCCTACTCGACTTCACACTGCTAGCCAATGCACAAAGAGATGCGCAGGCCAATGATGGTGCGCCAGCAAAAGATGCAGACACCCCAAGTGCACAAACCGAGCTAGTACCCCGCGTCGTCGACTTGCTCAACCAAGAAGGCTTGATCGAAACCTTCCCATGCCCCGAGCACGACCCCGACCCCATGGACCTGACGCGCGAGCCCTTGCGCTTTCCAGCCGACCGCGCCACGCGTTTACAAAACATCGCACGCGGTGACGAAGGCTTTTTATTGGCCATGGCGTATTCCACCCAACGCGGCTATTCGCACACCCACCCCTTTGTGGGCGAGGTGCGCTTGGGCCAAGTAGCCGTCGAAATTGAACCCGAAGAGCTGGGCTTTGCGATCTCAATTGGCGACATCGAAATCACCGAATGCGAAATGGTCAACCAGTTTGGAGGCAGCAAAACCGAGCCACCAAAATTCACGCGCGGCTACGGCTTGGCCTTTGGTCACAGCGAACGCAAAGCCATGGCCATGAGTTTGGTCGACCGAGCCCTGCGTGCCGACGAGTTAGGGGAAACCATCGAGTCTCCCGCACAAATGCAAGAGTTTGTTCTCTCACACAGCGACAGCCTTGAAGCCTCTGGGTTTGTGCAGCACTTGAAGCTGCCGCACTACGTGGACTTCCAATCCGAGCTAGAGCTGGTGCGCAAAATGCGCGCTAGCCAACACGGCCCCGATGCCTCTGAGGAGTAAGCATGACCGCACACCGCACCACCGTACCTCAAGACACCTCACCAGACGTGAATTTCGCGTATCTAGACGAGCGCACCAAGCGCATGATTCGCCGCAGCATTCTCAAAGCCGTGGCCATCCCCGGCTACCAAGTGCCGTTTGGCTCACGCGAAATGCCATTGCCCTACGGCTGGGGCACCGGTGGCATTCAGGTGACCGCCTCGGTCATCGGCCCAGACGACACACTCAAGGTGATTGACCAAGGCTCCGACGACACGGTCAACGCCGTGAACATCCGACGTTTCTTTGAGCGCACCGCAGGCGTGAACACCACAACGCGCACCCACGAAGCCACATTGATCCAAACGCGTCACCGCATTCCCGAAAAGCCTTTGGTCGAAGGGCAAATCATCGTGTTTCAAGTACCCGTACCTGAGCCAATGCAGCGCTTGGAGCCACGCGAAACTGAAACACGAACCCTGCACGGCTTGGCCGAGTACGGCCTGATGCACGTCAAGCTGTACGAAGACATCGCACGCTACGGCCACATCGCCACCACCTACGACTACCCCGTCATAGTGAACCACCGCTACATCATGTCGCCCTCGCCGAACCCCAAGTTTGACAACCCAAAAATGCACATGAACCCTGCCTTGCAGTTATTTGGTGCGGGCCGCGAAAAACGCATTTACGCCGTGCCACCCTACACCTCGGTAGAGAGCTTGGCGTTTGAAGACCATCCGTTTGAAATTCAAAAATGGAATGCGGCGTGCGCACAGTGCGGGGCCACAGATTCGTTCCTAGACGAAATCATCACCGACGATGCCGGTGGCCGCATGCACGTGTGCTCGGATTCCGACTACTGCCAAACACGGCAAGACGAACAATCGTCGGAGGCCGCATGAGAGAAAGTATGAGCGTGAATATGAGCTTGCAAGTGCGACAGGCCACAGCCGCTGACTTGCCCAGCGTCTTGGCGCTGTATGCGCAACCGGCCATGGATAACGGCAAAGTTCTCACCATCGCACAAGCCGAACAACTACTCGCTCAGTTCAGTTACTACCCCAACTACCGATTATTTGTCGCCTGCAAAGACGATGCAGTCGTGGGCACCTTTGCTTTACTGATCATGCACAACCTCGCCCACCAAGGCACACCGTCAGCCATCGTCGAAGACGTGGTGGTGAGTGAAGCACATCAATCCCAAGGCATTGGTCGCGACATGATGCACCACGCCATGGCACTTGCCCGTGAGGCGGGTTGCTACAAGTTAGTCTTATCGTCCAACCAAAAACGTGAACGCGCCCATGCGTTTTATGAGTCGTTGGGTTTTCAGCGACATGGCTTTAGTTTTTCAATCGAGATCTGAAATGCCTTCTTTAGACAACTCCCCTCCTTTGCTACGTGTGCGTGGCGTGGGCAAAAGCTATGGCGATCGGATTGCCATTCACGAAGCGAGTTTTGACTTATGGCCCGGCGAAGTGATGGCTGTGGTGGGCGAATCGGGCTCCGGTAAATCCACCCTGCTCAACGCCATCGCGGCACGCAGCCGACCCGATGCAGGTGAGGTTGAATTCCTTAACCGCGAAGGTCAACTGCAAGACATCTACACCATGACCGAAGCGCAGCAACGCCTGTTGGCGCGCACCGACTGGGGCTTTGTGCATCAAAACGCCGCCGATGGGTTGCGCATGGATGTGTCTGCAGGTGCCAATGTGGGCGAACGTCTGATGGGCTTGGGCGAGCGCCACTATGGCCGCTTACGCCTCACAGCAGAAGAGTGGCTAGAGCGTGTGGAGATTGATGCCGCACGCATCGACGACACGCCGCGCACCTTCTCGGGCGGCATGCGTCAACGCCTGCAAATTGCCCGCAACTTGGTGACCCAACCGCGCTTGGTGTTCATGGATGAACCCACTTCCGGTTTAGATGTGTCGGTACAGGCTCGATTGCTGGATTTGCTGCGTCAACTCACACGCCAAATGCAATTGGCGGTGGTCATCGTCACGCACGATTTGGCGGTGGCACGCCTGTTGGCTCATCGCATGATGGTGATGCAGCGTGGTCGAGTGGTGGAGGCAGGCTTGACCGACCAAGTGCTGGATGACCCACAGCACCCGTACACCCAGTTGTTAGTGTCTTCTGTTTTGCAACCCTGATCCGTTTGAGAGAAACCCCATGCTGCACATGAAACAGGTGTCCAAGCGCTTCACGCTGCACCACCAACACGGCGCCGAACTGCAGGTGCTTCACAACGTCAATTTAAATGTCTCGTCAGGCGAATGCGTGGTGCTAGACGGACCATCGGGTATGGGCAAGAGCACCTTGCTCAAGCTCGTGTATGCCAATTACCGTGCGACCAGTGGCCTCATTGAGGTCTGTCAAGCAGATGGCCGCGTGCTAGAACTTACCCAAGCCACACCCCGCGAACTGGTGCGCATGCGCCGTGACACCGTGGGTTATGTGAGCCAATTTCTCCGCGTCATTCCACGCGTGTCGGCGCTGGATGTGGTGGCCGAACCTCTGATTGACGATGCGCCAGATCAGACACACGCCATCGAGGCTGCACGCGAGCAAGCACGTACTTGGCTGACGCGTTTGCGAATTCCAGAGCGACTATGGGGTTTACCACCTGCCACATTCTCTGGCGGTGAGCAACAACGAATCAACATTGCACGCAACATGATCAAGCCTCGCCCTATTCTGTTGCTCGACGAACCCACCGCATCCCTAGACGCGGCCAATACACATACCGTGGTTGATTTGATTCAAGAAGCGGTAGCGCATGGCGCCGCCGTGATAGGAATTTTTCATGACAGCCATGTCGGTCAAGCCGTGGCCACCCGCCACGTCGATGTAGCGCAATTTCGAAACGCAGCCAAGGACACCGCATGAACACCCCCGTCTTTAAAAATGCCCAATTGGTTTTGCCTCACGAAGTGGTGCTAGGCAGTGTTTCGGTGGCCCATGGCGTCATCACTTCTGTAGATCAAGGCCCCGCCTCTCATGCAGAAGGCTGGGACTTGCAAGGCGACTAATCGTGCTCTTCAGGCAACTCTAGCCACTGAGGTGAAGTGAATTTCTTATTTGTCATTGCTCAGCTCCTACTGTTTCAGACTTAATGCTTAGCTATTTCGAGAACATGCTGCTCGAGTGTAAGTTTTGTCAATCGTTCAATTGGCAAGTTGACTAACAGGTCTAATCTGCGAGCGATGAGGTGCAATGATTTTCTGAAAGCCTCTTCCCTATCCTCTTCCGACACATTAGTACCAGAAGGATCAGGCATACCCCAATGCGCGACGGCCGGGTGACCGGGCCAAATTGGACATACCTCACCAGCGGCATCGTCACAAACGGTGATGACCAGATCCATATGTGGGGCATCTGACTTTCCAAAAATGTCCCAACTTTTACTACTTAGACCTTCGATTGATACGCCAGCTCTCTGTAGTGCTTCGAGTGCTAGTGAATTGGGCACTTGATTTTGAGCAGGATTACTACCTGCTGAATATGCCTTGAATCGACCTTTTCCCAAGTGATTGAGCATAGCTTCAGCCATGATGCTTCGACCAGAATTGTGCGTACACAAAAATAGAACATTTAGTGGTGTTGCTGTACTTGTCATAAAAATTTATCAACTACAAGTTGAGTTCGTTGGTTGTGATTTCATCAAGTATGCAGCTAACGTTGGATAATTTTTTTACATTTTTATGACAGTTTATTTAGGCTGCCAACGTAAAGAAACTGAAGGTTTATCGACTACAGTTTATGAACAGATGAGAATTCACTCGTCAATTTATTGAACTAGGAGTCCTTATGCGTGCAATCAAAAAAGCTCGAAAAATCATCGAAAAACATCCATCCACAGATGCTGCTAAAGCGCTTACTGCATTAATCCTTGCACTCGAAACTGATGCAGATTTTTCGTTGAAAAAAATGTACAGCCTGAGCATGGATGACTTTGATTTGATGATTGAATTGATGCGCGATTGGCGACTTGATCGCTACTATGAAGGTAAAGCTAAAGCGATTAGTACAGCTCTTCAGGCTAGTGACATTAAATGAGCTTGAACGTAGCGAAGATTGACTTACTTCGCTTAGTCGTGACTCTATGCCTTGTAGGGTCACCACTCTACTCATGCGCACAAGAAAAGTTCTCCTTTGTTGCGCTTGGTGATCTACCCTACGGCACTCCACAAGTTGCATATGCTCCCTACACGAAGCTGATAGATCGGATCAATGAGATTGATGCTTTGTTCTCAATACATGTAGGCGACTTTAAGTCTGGATCTAGCCTCTGCAGCAATGAAGAATTTTCAAATCAATTCAACCACTTTCAACGCTTTAAAAATGCGGTGATCTACACCCCCGGCGACAACGAGTGGACAGATTGCCATCGAAGTAACAACGGGTCTTACGAACCTCTTGAGAGACTTTCTACTCTTAGAAGAGTGTTCTTCAAGTCAAGGCAATCGTTAGGACAAAGCCCTTTAGTTGTAGAAAGTCAGTCAGAAACAGGCTCAAAAAAATTCTTGCAATTCGTTGAAAACATCAGATGGCAACATAGTGATGTCCTCTTCACTACATTGCATATTGTCGGAAGCAACAACAACTTCGAAACACGCTCACCTTCAGCCGTCAATGAGTTTTTCGAGAGAGAGCAAGCTAACGTAGTTTGGATTAAAGACTCCTTTTCGATTGCCGCAGCAAAAAAAAATAGCGTGATGGTTTTTGCTTTTCAAGCAGATGTATTCGAATCAAAAAGTATTTACGAGGACTTTCCAAGCACCTCTGGCTTTAAAAAGACTATTGGTGAAACCCTACTTCCTCTCGCTCAGCAGTGGGGCAAACCAGTGCTAATCATCCATGGTGACAGTCATCGTTTCAAAGTTGATCAACCATTCATCTTGAACAAAAAAGCTTTGACCAATGTCACAAGATTAATCGTTCCAGGTGCAGATGATGTAAGAGCAGTAGAAGTTACCGTCACTGGCTCCGATCTAAAATTTTCACTGATAGAGCCTTGAGACTCTAAGTAAAAATGGGAAGAGCCTATAAAGCTCTTCCCATTAAATAGCTAATGGCTATTGATATCAAATTACATGTATCTCTTCTGAGCTATCGTCACTTAGTTCATCGCTCTCGATAACTGCTAGCTCAGCGTATTGGTTAGCAACTAGTTTGTGTCTGTAGGCTAGAAAAACATGTGTATCCCTAGCTTCTTCATGCCCTTGGTCATCTGCATCGGCTGCTAATTTGTGATGCTTTGATGCTTGCGAATAGTGCAAAGCAGCCTTACGGTGATAGTCACCTAACGATTCGTACTCTTCATCCTCGTCATAGATCTCAGATTCATGCGTTGATTGATCAGTCATTTCTCGGCTCCTTACAAAGCACAGCTAATTGCTGCACGCTGAGCTTCGGGCATTTAAGTTAAGCCTCGATGACAGCCCTGAACGTTTCACTCGTTTTCATCAATGCTTAATTTGCTAGTTAGTCAGAAGAGATCACTCCAGTTGAACTGATGACTGCAAACGAGTGGGGCAGTCAACCAGCGCATTCGGCCAGGAGCAGTCGTTGGACCAAATACCTCCGACTCAAGTTACGGGGCAAACCTGCCTGGGAACGAATGATTGATTCCGGCTTGGCCTGCCCCTTGACAACCTATCGTCAGAATCCAAATTGAGCACCTGCACCCATTAGGGTAGCTAACGTCAAGCGATTCAATGTAACTATGGGTCAGATGAGAGTTCTTGTAACGCCTGCCAGAAGGCAGTCAGCAAAGATTGAGGGCTGAATTTGGTCTGGGCATCCATAATCCGGTTGAAATGAATCGGAACATACTTTTTGCCGTTGTGGCGGCCGTGTTGTTTGGTGCCAGCACACCGCTAGCCAAACTGTTGGTGAGCGATGTATCTCCTGTGCTTCTGGGTGGACTGCTCTATCTAGGCAGTGGGGTTGGACTTGGCCTGTTCAGAATGGTTCGTGACAAGGGATGGAAAGCATCGGGACTGCAAGTTGGTGAGTGGCCGTGGCTGCTGGCTTCGATCTTGTTTGGGGGTGTTTTAGGCCCCGTGGCATTGATGTACGGCTTGACCGCAGCGTCAGGTTCGTCAGCGTCGTTGATGCTCAACCTGGAGTCGGTGCTCACCGCTTTGCTGGCATGGGTTGTATTCAAAGAAAACGCCGACCGACGCATAGTCCTGGGCATGGTCGCCATCGTGGCTGGTGGTGCGGTGCTTTCCTGGCAACCCGACGGCGATGGCAGTTCCTCCCTTTTCGGCCTTGCTGCGATTGCCATTGCATGCCTGTGCTGGGCAATTGACAACAACCTCACACGCAAGGTGTCGGCGTCTGATTCGGTGTTCATTGCCAGCTCAAAAGGTTTATTGGCCGGACTGGTGAATTGCGCCGTCGCCCTTGGAATGGCGGCCAGCCTTCCCGATCTCCAAACCTCGTTGCTAACGATGGCTGTTGGCTTGCTGGGATATGGCATCAGTCTGGTGTTCTTCGTATTGGCCTTGAGAGGGTTGGGAACTGCTCGTACAGGAGCTTATTTCTCAACGGCACCGTTCGTTGGTTCTGCCTTGTCATTGACGCTTCTTGGTGAAACTGCAACAACTTCGTTCTGGCTTGCCTCCGCACTCATGGGGTTTGGTGTGTGGCTTCATCTGACCGAGACTCACGAGCACGAACACACCCATGAACCACTAGAGCACACACATGTACATATTCATGATGAGCACCATCAGCATCAACACGACGCTGGAGTGGATTTGGCAGCGTCACATACCCATTGGCATCGACATTCAGCGATCACCCACAAACATCCGCACTATCCTGACATTCATCACCAACACATGCATTAATGCACGGCGCTGATGGTTAAGTCTGAGAGTGGACAGGCATCCGATTTTCATCAAAGACCTTGAGCATGAATGACCTCTTTCATTGCGCCCAAGCGACCGCTATGGGTCGAAAAAATGCGGTGGCGTTGTAGACATAGTCGACCGCTCTCGCAGCACAACGGACTTAGATACTCAAAAATCAACATTCTGAATCTACTGTCCTGAAAAGAAAAAATGAATTAAAAAGAACACATTCAAATCTCCTATGCTCATCCATAGTTAGGGTCAAACGACTTCCGAAAAAGGCGCATGAAACCTAGGTCTCTCGTTTGGACGCGTCCTTAAGGTCACTCCTCGAAAGCCCGCAAATACAGGGCCTTGGAGCAAAAGAAAAAGGGCTCGGAGGCTATCCGAGCCCTTATGTGTGGTGGTGGGCCGTGGACTCTGGTTCAAGTCCACACCAACGGTGCTTGCAATCTGGTTGCCGGTAGTTGCATATGCAATGCGCAACATACAAATTATGAATCAAACAGATATCTTTGAACTGATCAAATGACATTGATCAAACAGCATTCGATTATTCATTGCTCTGATTTCTTTAATAGTGTTAAATTACGATAATAAATTACAGGAGTGTTATATGAAGATACTGGTTGCAGTAGATGGGTCCAAGTCATCTTTAAACGCTGTGAAATATGCAGCCAAACTCTCTCTAAATATGCGTAGTAACGATGTGATCACGCTGATGACAGTCCACGACGATCAGGGACTCAATGTTGCAAAGAAATACGTAGGAAATGCTGTAGTTGTAGACTATTTGCGTGAACTCAGTGACAAACAACTAAAGTCATCACTTGCCGTTTTGGTTAAAGCTGGAATCAAGCACAACACGATTATTCAGACGGGGCATGTTGCTGAATCAATTTCCAAAATAGCAAACAAAGGATTTGATCTTGTTATTCTAGGTGCCAAAGGCCGCTCTGCCATCGCCGATTTACTCATTGGCTCGGTAGCTCAGCGTGTACTTGCCACATGTAGAAAGCCTATCATGCTCATCAAGTAATCTCAACAGAGCACTTTCTACCCTTATCAACGCACGATCTAATCCATCGTGCGCCTTTTGTATTGTATAAATCTACTAGTTGGCCGACCTGTCTTTTTGCTGCTGTGAGCATCGATTTAATCTACACCATAAAAATAGTTACAGGGGCTCAGAAAAACCAGTTTGCAAAATAGTTTGCCTAGCATTGATCACCTGAATTTAGGCCTTTGAACGGAGATTGCTTAAAAATTTGAATTCCACGCCAATTAGCCTGCATTAATTTTGTGTGTGAATGTCCGTTGTTGGAGGTTGTGCGAAGTTTTCATCCTGTTGAAACACAAATTACTTATGCTGGTCATCAAACATAAAGTTGTATCAGTTTTGGGGGTTTGATGGGTAACAAAGTGGTGACGAATATCAAACCTACAGATGATTCAATGAACCAATGCTCGACTTGTATCCATTGGGTCAAGCAACCTAAATTCATTTCTACCTCAAAACAGAATCAAATTAAAAATTTCGAAACTGGCATCTGCGTTGGTGGAGGTTTTGATACGAACGAGGTTAAGGCTAACGAAACATGTTCATTGTGGGAATTAAAAAATCAAACCTAACCAAGCACCAGCTGCTGTGAGTGCTAAGCCTGTAGAAACTTTAAAACCAAATCCTTTACCACCTGCTTGAAAAGCTATCAGGCACTTGGTACATGTGTTGACCGTAAAGGCAATCATCACGGGTGCTAGCGCATCTTGAGGCTGCAAAGTGCCTTGGTTTACGAATCCGGCAAGGGATGGGATGACTGCGTGGGCATCAGCTAAACCTGAAATGGCAGCGATCAATGGCAAAGCAGAATTGCCAAAATTTGCAAAAAGTAATCCTGATATGAATGAAATGCTGGTCACAACAATGGTCAGAGTCAGTAGACTTTTCCAATCGAAGATCTCACTCTCTGTAATGGGTAGTTGCTGTATTTGTTGACCTTTTTTTAGCTTTTTAAATGCAACTAAGCTCACCACTATGATGGTTGCAATGCCTGTGCCTATTGGCTTCAAACTAAGCGATGTGAGTTGGGGAGCAAGCAGTTGGCATAGCAACATAATTTGCAGAAGAGTAGAAACACTAGACAAAATGGATCCCAGTATGGCGCCACTTTGTGCAGACTCATCTCGCTGGTTAGCTACACCCATTGAATAGATAGTGGCGGTGCTTGATGCAAATCCGCCTATTAGCCCTGTCAAAATCAAACCATAACGGTTTCCCAAGAAGTAAATTGATAATTTGCCAAGTGCTGAGATCAACAGAATGGTGACAATAAATTCAGTAATGGCATGCGGATTTAAAGCTTTGTAAGGTCCCCAGTAAGCGTCGGGTATCGTTTGCCAAGCTAGTACCGAAATAGCTAGGAATGCGATGAATTTGAAAAATTGCATGCGGAAGAGATTGGACATTTTTTAACCGCTTAACATTTAAGTAAATCTGTAAAGAAACATTTTTTACATCATCATTTCATTAATTTTTAATAATTCTTTGAGAACATTGTGTATATGAGATTACAAGCTTTGAGTAACATCAATTTAGTTTACTTTTTAGACTCAGCTATCAGTTTGCTAGCAGCATTCATCTTAGGTGGTTTAATTGGCATCGAACGTCAGTATCGCCAGCGTACAGCCGGGTTGCGCACCAATGTATTGGTAGCCGTTGGTGCTTCACTTTTTGTAGACATTGGACATAGGCTCACAGGTGATGTAGGCGCAGTGGGAGTGCTGGCGTATGTTGTTTCTGGAGTTGGCTTCTTGGGCGCGGGCGTCATCATGCGTGAAGAGGGTAACGTTCGCGGTATCAATACGGCAGCAACACTTTGGGGATCAGCTGCTGTAGGAGCATGCGCCGGTGCTGACTTAATCCTTGAGGCAATTCTCGGAGCCACTTTTGTGCTGTCGGCGAACACATTGCTCAGACCGATTGTCAATCGTATTAACCAAGAGCCTCTTGACACCTCGATGGTTGAAGCAACCTATTCCGTGATTGTGATTGCCCAAAAATTGCATCAAAAGCAAGCCTTACAACTCCTTGAAGATGAGCTGAAGGTTGCTCAGTACCCTTCACGCGACCTGAATGTTCATGCATTTGGAGCAGACGCTGTAGAGATTGAGGCCACACTCTCTGCTACTTCGGTTGATGGTCACGTTTTGGATGCCCTAGTAGATAAGTTATCTAAGGTTGAATTCATATCCCAAGTATTTTGGAGCTCTGGCACATCGGATTAAACCCAGGAAAGCATCATGGAACACCATCAATCAACTTGGCCTGAAGAGGAGCAGACTCCTGACAAAGAAAAGGCGATTCAAAAAAGTACTTGGATAAGTGTTGCTGTCAATCTCTTCTTGACAGCAACTCAGGTGATTGCAGGCTTATGGTCTGGTTCACAAGGTCTAGTTGCCGACGGCATTCATTCACTGTCTGATTTGTTAGCTGATTTCGTGGTTCTGATTGCAGCGCATCACAGCAAGCAAGAGGCTGATGATGATCATCACTATGGTCACTACAGATATGAAAACGCAGCCTCTTTAATTCTTGGTGTTTTACTTTTGATCGTCGGTATAGGCATGGCTTGGTCTGCAGTAGGTAAATTAAGTGAACCTAGTAGCATTGCACCAGTGCATTCAATTGCACTCTGGGTTGCTTTGATTGCCTTACTGGTTAAAGAGGGACTTTTTCGTTACATGCTTGCTGTGGCTGAACGAGTCAAGTCCAGTATGCTGGTTGCTAACGCATGGCATGCAAGATCTGACGCAGCGTCCTCTTTAGTCGTCGCAGTAGGTATCGGAGGCAATCTTTTAGGCTGGCCGCTTTTAGACCCCTTGGCTGCTTTAGTGGTTGGTCTCATGGTGAGCAAGATGGGCTTTGAGTTTGCACTTGAAGCCGTTCATGACTTAACTGACAGAGCTGGTACTGAGCAAGAAACAGAGAGTATTCGTCAAGAAATATTGACAACGCCTGGTGTGTCAGGGGTTCATGATCTTAAGACTCGCAGAACAGGTGATCTACTTTTGGTCGATGCTCATCTTGAAGTGAATGGTAATTTGAATGTCAGACAGGGGCACGATATAGCGCTTGAGGCAAGAAATAGGGTTATGAAAAATCATCCTGTTTTGGAAATGATGACTCACGTTGATCCCATAGAACCTTAGCTCAAATTCTTCTCCACTTATGTCTAAACAGCACTCTGTTGAATGAGACAAAGGATGCCTGAACTGAGCGTTGCTCCAATATTCGCGGCAGTGCTTTTTCCAAGTTAAGCGGATAAATGTATCGCGGTCGCCATGATTGGCGCAAGAAGTTAGGACTTAAAGCAAACGTTTGGCTTGAGAACCCTGTTCGGAAAATGATATCAGTGTGCATTCGCAGACTAGGACAGTCTTTACTCAAACCTCGCTTTCCTTAAGAAAACCCTAAGAAGCGCTCACTAGCATCGGTTTTGAAAGGCACAAAACCATGTTTCAAAAATTCTTCGCAGTCCTGTTTTTTGCATCGCTTCAAGCGATGGCCGCCACGCCTGCCGAGTTGCTGGCGGGCTACAACGCGCAAGCAGGTCAGCCCGCCAATGCATCCAAGGGTGAAGCGTTTTTCAAAGCCAGCCACGGGCAAGAGTGGCAATGCACCAGCTGCCACGGCAAGTCGCCTATGACGGGTGGGCGTCATGCCAGCACCGACAAGGCCATTGAGCCGCTTGCACCCGCAGCCAACGCCAAGCGTTTCACTGACAGCGCCAAAGTTGAAAAGTGGTTTCGACGCAATTGCAAAGATGTGCTGGCGCGTGAGTGCTCAGCCGCTGAAAAAGCCGATGTGTTGGCTTGGCTCATTTCTGTGCGTTGATAGGAGTTGAGATGCATTCACGTTTGACACACCTCATGCGCAGCGCAGTCGCAGCCAGCGTGCTGCTGGCCGCACCCGTGTGGGCCGATAGCTACAAAGGCCCCACGCCACCCGCGGCGTACACCCAAGAGTGCGGCAGCTGCCATTTGGCTTTTCCGCCCAACTTGCTGCCCAAGGCGTCGTGGCAGCGCGTGATGCATGGCCTTGACAAACACTATGGCAGCGATGCCTCGCTGGATGCAGCCACACAAAAGCAAATTGACACTTGGCTGCAAACCTACGGCGGTCAAGGTAAGCGTGCGCGTGAAGAACCGCCGCAAGACCGCATCACACGCTCAGCATGGTTTGAGCGCAAGCACCGCGAGGTGAGCGCAGCCACGTTCAAACGTGCTGCCATCAAAAGCCCTGCCAACTGCACAGCGTGCCACCGCGATGCCGCGCAAGGTGATTTTGAAGAAGACCGTGTGAGGATCCCCAAATGACCGACAGCGTTTTAAACCCCAACCACTTAGATCAGCCAACGTCCACACAACGCAAGCCTGTGGTTGACTTGGGAACACGCATGGCGCACGCCAGCATGGCCTTGGCGTTTCTCATTTCTTATGCCACGTCAGAGTCAGAGTACTGGCGCTTGCTGCATGTGTACAGCGGCTACGGCTTGGCGGCGGTGTTGGCGTTTCGTTTGGTGTGGGGATGGGTGGGGCCTGCGTCTGCGCGTTGGGGTTTGTTGCTGCGCCGTGTGGCCATGTGGCGGGTGTGGGTGAATAAATTCAAACAAGGTGAATGGCTGAGCCGCAACTTTTGGGTGGGTGCCAGCAGCTGGGTGCTCAGCGCGGCGGTGTTGTGCATCTACGCGTTTTGCACGGTGGCCATTGCCAGTGGGTGGGCTACCTACAATGAACTTTTAGGCGATGGTTGGTTGAACGATGCCCTGCAAGAACTGCACGAAGGTTTGGGCAACGCGGCCATGGCTGTGGTGTGTATGCATGTGGGGTTGGTGGTGATGCTGCGCGTGTGGCGCGGCCCACAAGCTCTGCGTCCGATGTGGCGAGGCTATGCGAATACTTCTGGCCGAGGATGACGAGCTGCTGGGCAGTGGCCTGCGTGCGGGCCTAGACCAGCGCGGGTTCCAGGTGGACTGGGTGCACGATGGCGTGGCCGCCGAGCGCGAGCTACTCAGCGCTCAGCATCAAGCGGCGGTGCTTGACATTGGCCTGCCGCGCCAAGACGGCTTAGCCGTGTTGAAGGCGGTGCGTGCACGTGGCATTGACACCCCTGTGTTGGTGCTGACCGCACGCGATGCTGTTGCCCAGCGCATCGAAGGACTGAACCTCGGCGCTGACGACTATGTGGTGAAACCCGTGGATTTGGATGAACTCGCCGCTCGCCTGCACGCCTTGGTGCGTCGCGCCCACGGCAAAACACAAACCACATTGCAACTGCGGGATGTGGTGATGGACCCCAGTGCGCGACAGGTGAGCCGAGCGGGTGAAACCGTCAGCCTGTCCACCCGTGAGTTTGATTTGCTGCAAGCTTTGTTGCTCAACGCAGGGCGCGTGTTGTCACGCGAGCAGCTGGAGCAACACCTGTACCGCTGGGGCCATGAGGTGGAGAGCAACACCATTGAAGTTCACATTCATCACCTGCGCCGCAAAATGGGCGCGGGGCTGATCGACACCGTGCGCGGTGTGGGTTACATCGTCATGCCTTGAGATAAGACCAGAACGCAATGGCACACAAATTTTCTTTGCAACAACGTTTAATCACCCGCACCTTGGGCGGTGTGTTAGCGGTGTGGGTCGCCACAGCGACCTTTGTTTGGTTCGAAGCCCAGCATGAAGTGGACGAGCTGCTGGACGCGCACTTGGCTCAATCAGCAGCCTTGTTGGTGGTGCAACAAAACGCTACCCCCGACGATGACGAGCCCCTGCTGGATGCGCCCACGCTGCACAAATACGCACACCGCGTGGCCTACCAAGTGTTTGATGAAAACCGCTTGGTCATGCACTCGCCCAACGTGGCGCACACGCCCATGGCACAGCACACACAGGGTTTCGAGACGCTGACGTTGGCCGACGGTAAATCGTGGCGCATCTTTGCAGCACAGGGCAGAGACCGTGATGTGCAAATTTATGTGGCTGAGCGGGTGGACAGCCGCGACGAAATTTTGCAAGCGGTGCTGCGTGGCTTCCTGCCACCGCTCACGATTGCGCTGCCACTATTGTTGATCGGGTTGTGGTGGAACGTACGCTCAGGCTTGCAACCGTTGCAGCGTTTACGCCAAGTGCTGCTCGAGCGAGAGACCCAAACGCTAGTTCCCGTCAGCCTGTCAGAAACTCCGCAAGAGGTTCAACCGTTGCTCGACGCCATCAACGACTTGTTGCAACGCTTGGAGCTGCGTATGGAAACCGAGCGGCGCTTCACCGCCGATGCTGCGCATGAGTTGCGCACGCCCATTGCCGCGATTCGCACCCAAGCGCAAGTGGCGCTCACCTCCACCACTCATGACCAAGTACGTCAACAAGCCTTGCAAGACACATTGCTTGGTTGTGATCGCGCATCGCGCGTGGTGGAGCAACTGCTGACCTTGGCTCGAGTAGAGGGTCCGCAAGACGTACCCTCTCAGCCTTTTCGCCTTGACGAACTTGCCCAACAAATCTTGGCCGACTTAACGCCTGAGGCTCTTAAACGCAACCAATCCTTAGAGTTGTTAGCTCCGAAGCCTTTGCTTGTCAACGGTCAAAGCACGCTGTGGCTTATTTTGTTGCGTAACTTGATTGATAACGCCCTTCGTTACAGCCCAAATGGAGCAACAATCCGTGTAAAAACTCATTGTTTGGAAAACGACCAAATGGAAATGATCGTGCAAGACAGCGGCCCAGGCTTGTCGCCCGAAAACTTAGCTCGGTTAGGTGAGCGATTTTTCCGCGTGCTGGGTACATCAGCCACGGGTAGCGGTCTAGGCTGGTCTATCGTGCGCCACATCGCGTCATTGCAGCAAATAGCAATTCAGGTAAGCAACTCTGCTGAGTTAGGGGGCTTGCAAGTTAGTTTGCAATTCCAGGCCAAAAAATAAAATATTTTGATCTGACACCCCATCAGCTGGGTACGAGTATTCGTCTGCTAATTTGGAACAATGCAGAATTCTAATTAGTAGAGTTAATAATTAATTTAATCTTGCCTAGTTTGAGATATGACTCTAGCTTCTCAAAAGCTATAAATAAATCTTCGGTATTGTCACGATGTATTTTTAAAAATCCATTTCTTGCTGGGCCAATTGCATCGTAGATTCCTACAGATAATGGTGCGAAACCTGCATCAGTTCCATCACTGTGTTGCTTCCTAACTAAGACCCCATTGATAACTTGAATCTTCATAGTGAAATGATTAGTTGCAGTTGATTTTTGCGTGATGTTGAAAATTCTTGAATTCAAAGAACTTGTGAGCTGCTTGCGAAGCATTTGACTTAAGAGACTCTATTTTTTGGACAAGCTCAAGCAATGGCGGAAAGGTCAGTGGGTCCATCAACGTAGGAGGCAAGCTCCTCTTCGTTTGTAAAAAATTCATATCCGGCAAAGATTTCATCGATGCTAAATATTTTGTTTGGATGTTTAAAGCTCCTATCACAGCTTGATTAAAGCGTTGAAAAAGATTCCACCCGTAGGAAAGTGAAGGAACGGAAGTCGGCAGTAAATAAACATCTTCAGCATCGTTTGTATTTTTCAAATGCTGGAGTAACTTGTAAGCCTTTGCGATCGATTTAGATGTCGGTTCTATCGACATGATTTGAATATGGCAAGCCTCAAGTAACGCAATGCTGCTTGCCGTTGATTTATCAGGAAAATTCAAAATCAAAAAATCGAAGTCTTTATTTAATGTTTCGAACGACTCAACTAAATTAGTCAACTCAAGTGGGCTCGCCTTTAGCAGAGATTTTTTACAAAAATTAGTTGAAATGACATGAATGCCTAAGGGTGACTCAAAGATAAGTTCGCTTAAGTCATTTTTTCCATCTAAAAAATCACGTAGCGAAAGTCCAGAACGATTGCACGTTGGAGACGAATTACTTTTCTTAGCTGCAGAGAGATCTAGGTACAACACTTTGTGATTTAGCCTAGCCAAACCAGTTGCACTAATCAAGGCGAGGTTATGCGCTTCATCAATATTTGGCGGCGTCGTGAAGCCAATCGCCACAGTGGGAATTGTTTTCATATTAAGTCCATTTCTGCGCAAGGTATTCATCTCACAAAGTTGTAGCGACTTGCACAGTTAAATGTCATGTGCAAGTCCCCTCATTCACGCGTAGCTATCGCTCATCAACGTGTTGAACCAAGTGTTCATTTGTCGATAGTTGGCATTTGAGATCGCTCCTGCTTCTGTGGCTGTAGCTCCAGAAGTCACACCTCCGTTTGCTGCTGGAATCATTTTCCTGAGGTTCGAGTCGTATTGATACACGGCAGTTAACCAAGAGGCAGTTGACGCTGTAATGGGTGAGAAGCAAGCTGAATTTGCGACAGGTGAAGAGTCAACTTGTTGATTACCTAAAAGCCTAACGATCGCATCGGCACAAATTTTTGCCTCTTGATTTGCAACATGACCAGCCTTAGGAAGGCCGCAGCTAGAGGCATCTCCAATGATGTGAATGTTTGGTTTGCTTGTTGATTCATAACTCAACACATCAACAACACACCACTTGCCATCGGTGCTGTTGTTCAACCCTGCGCTGGCGAGCCAGCCGCCTGTTGCACTGCCTCTTGCTCGGTGAGGTGGTATTGGGCTTACCAAATTTGATGTCAAATTTTGTGAACCACCTAGTTGATCCAAGTAAGTGACAGACTTGGTATCTGGATTAATCGTGATTCCGGTAACTCCAGGACGATAGTCAACTACGCCTGCGTGAACAGTATTGAACGCGTAACTGAAATTGACAGCTTCGGCTTGTATCGATAGGTTTTCATCCAAAACTATGACTTTTGAGGCTGCACCTTTGAAGGATTTCAAATAATCCGCTACCAAGCATGCACGCTCATATGGTCCAGGAGGGCAGCGATAAGGCGCCTTGGGAATCGTCATAACGAATGTCCCGTTTGTAGGCATGGCAGCAAGTTGTGTTTTCAATAGATCAGTTTGAGCGCCCGCTTGCCAAGCATGTGGTGTTTTGGTGTCGTAATCTGATTGAGTCAATCCATATGCGTCCATAAATTCAACGCCAGGTGCGACAACGAGTCTGTCAAAGCTCAAAACCGTGTTGTCAGAAAGCGTGACCTGCTTTGCCGTCGTGTCAATCGCGACAACAGATGCTTGTTTTAAATTGACTCCGTATTTAGCGGCCAAATCGCTGTAGCCATAACCTAAGCTAGCAACAGTTCGAGTGCCGTTCAATACGAGATTGCTCATGATGTTAGATGTGTAGCTGGTGTTTGGTTCTACCAGCGTCACTTCAAGACCACTACCACCCCAAAGTCTTAAATATTTTGAAACTGTCGCACCTGCCATGCCACCCCCAACAACAACGACTTTTGCTGTCAAACCGGTCTGCGCTAATGAATATGTTGTGTTGCTATTGGTTCGATATTTATTTTCGCCATCGTAGTTGTCATGTCCGTCATCGTCTGAATGGCTAAGCATCGGAATCATGCCAGTACCAATTGCTGCTGAAGCCAATAAAAGTAAATTCCGACGTGATGTGAGAGATGATTGTTTAGTCATGTGATGCTCCCGAATTATTGATTGAGATAAGAGATGATGAGATTGACTTGGCTTGGCGTGAAGCCTTGCGCGTGTGCTGCCATGATGTTGCTATTTGCAGGCCGCGATAAGAACTCTCGCAAATCGCCAGCATCTCTAGAGATATTGCTAAATCCTCCTTTTCCACCTGTTCCGTGACATTGGAAACAGTTAGATGCTAAGAGTCGGCCCGCCGTGTTTGGTGGTTGAGTGATGGCTACGGCTGGAGTGTTGAATAGATTATTTATTGCACTAACTGAAGACGTACTTGAGCTATTTTGAATAAAGTTCCTGTATGGCCTGCTTGTGGTCATACCTTTTTCTGTATCTAACTTGTCAGCTGCTGATGTCAAGTTGAAGTTACCGTCTGTTTCCATTTGAACTCTCACTCTGTCAAGACCCCGCAATGTTTTCTTTGCAGCGTCATGACCACCAGAGGTAAGAGAGGTATCAATAGAGTTTCTGACTGTGTCGGCAAACTGACGGGCTTCTGTTGTACGCTGAAGACCAGATACTGAAATCAGTTGACTTACATTGACAGGACTGGCTTGCGCCACAACGGCAGAGGCTAAGGCACGAACAACTCGCTCGTGTGCATGTTGTGCAGTCTCTCCAGGTGTTGAGTTCGCCGCTGCTAGCAATTGAATAGAGCGCTGTAGAGTGACTGCTGTTGAGTAAATTCCTGGATTACTAGCAATTGCGGCTACTGGGTCACTCATGAGCTGCGCATTAGTCAGGCCTAAACCTGATGCAATCATCGTTTTTGCGGCTTCAACGTCTGGTGCTAATCCCTGTGCAATCACCGCATCAATCAGAGATGTAAGCGGTGAAACGACTTGTCCGCTAGCTGCTTTGTCCGCTCTCGCACTCAATTGACCTGTAAACGCGTTCCCAGTATCCGTATCAATGCCGCCGGTCACCACAATTGGTAATCCTGTAACGTTGCCACTTACACTTGCGTAATCTAGGGTGTATTTACCCGCTGAATCTGTAGTCGCGCTGGGTTCGCCTGAATCAAGTAATCCGTTTTTGTTGACATCAAGAAATACCGTAGCGCCTTGAACGTAGCCGTCAACAGCAAGACCACTTAATAAGGAGGAACTGCCGAACAGTCCGCCTCCACCGCCTCCACCGCAAGCGGAGAGTACAGCGGTACTTACTGAAAGTAAGGCCACTTTGTGCAAGATTAAGAGTTGTTTTCGATTAGACATGATGACCACCTTTTTATTGAAGGAACGTTAGTTGTGCAACTCGAGCGATACAGCCTGCCATAGCCCATTCAAATGAGTAGCTTTCATTTCCACGACCTGGTTTGAATAATTTGAAAAATTAAAACCACTTGTGATCGTTGAACTGGTGTAACTGAACGTTATGTTTTTCAAAACGAACGTTCCACTATTTGCGTTTGTTGGGGTAAGGTTTGATATGGTTCCGACAAATTCAAAATCCTCTGTGTCTAATTGATTTACTGTTTTTACATTTATGGAAGTTGCAACAACAACACCATTACTGACTGCTCCTTGAACCTCAACAGTTGTTCCTACTGCCGGTGCACTAAAGTTACTGATACCACTTGCGCTAACTGGAATTCCATTAACGTAAAAACTATTAGCAGTTATGTAACTTGAGATAGTTCCGTGAATTTCTGATTCATCGTGATCTGAAACATTCAGATCATGCAGGGGTGATGTCACTGCTTGAATACTTGTTGCTGACCATGAAGAACCGATAGGAACGGTGTTCAATTGCACTCTGACCTGCGTTCCAGAACTCCAAGTTCCAGTTGAAGGAGTCAAAGAGTTGAAAATGATGGCTGTGTTGCCAAGACGAAAGCTTGTGTTAGTTACTAAGTTGCTAACTACACCACTCGTTTTGTAAAAACTTGGTTGCGTATTTGTAGTTGCAACGTGAGTGGCCTGCAGATGCCCCGTCGTGATATCTACAAAACCATATATTTCTGCATATGCTGCGCCACTGAGGCCTGACTTATCGGTAGCTATGCCGCTAAAGATAGTCGTATTCAAAATGTCTACGGTATTCCCTAGAACTGTAAAAGTTGACGAACCAACGTTAATGTTTGCAATTGGGCCTAACCATTCGCTTCCTAAGCTAATCTTGGTAGCCGTAGCAGTAGCAAGTCCGGTAGTTGTAGTTGCGGGAGTTACAGCGGAGCCTTGAATTGAGACTACCATCCCAAGACTAAGGGACTGATTCAGTGTCGATCCGTCGTCTCTTGAGATGACTTGTGCTGCATCGTTGTTGTAGCGGATGCCGTTGACGATGATCGATCCAAGCCCCATGATGACGCCGCTCGTGAATGAGCCTGTTCCACCGCTAGAAAGTCCAGCTACAGCACTTGCACCGCCGCCTCCACATCCTGACAGCTCTGCCACTGACGCAGCTATTCCTAGCAGCACGGAGCGACGTGAGAAATTTGAGTTTGTTTTATTCGAGTGCATATTAAGTTCTCGCTTCATTCGTTAGAAGTTGTTTTGATGCTTACGCTTGGCATTTCTTTTGATAGTGAATACAGACCAATTCGGAGCTGCTGATCCTGTGGTCGATTTGCAGTTATGTCTGCATCAATCAATTGCTGTAATTTGGGCCCAAGCGTTGTCATCAGCAATCGCCATTGCTCATTAATAAGCTGCTTTGCCTCAACAATTGACTCACTTGATAGTTCATCTGCTAACAGCGCTTGTTCAAAGTGCTGATGCCCATCACCTAAGACGTTCGTGACGGCTGCCTCGAGATGTTCACCAACGTTCGTCCCTAGAAAGCCAATCATTTGTGCCCAGTCGTTCGTAGGTACAAAAATCTCTTCCGTTAACTCCACCATGTCATTTTTTTTATGATGTTTAACTAAATTGAGGCGAATCATCTCGGTAAGTACAGATCGTGGATGAACGTCTTTGGTGACGCTGTTAGCGAGCGTTTCAAAACTCGCTTTATCACCTTGTCGAGGAATGGCAATTGGTTTTCCTGCCTTGTTGACGTATTCAGTTTGAGATGTCCAGTAGGTCAACACATCGCTTGCAACTGAGCGAGTCGCCGGTAGTTCAGGGGTTGGATCATCTTGAATGCGCCGAACTTCGCGTCTAGTTAGGCCTGTCATGGTGCTGATGCGACTTGTAAGCCGATCTGGGTTGGAGGCGCCTTTGCACGCCTGAGTTGCTGCGTTGACGTATGCCTGTCTAACCAATTCTTCGACAGCTTGAATTGGGACTCCTTTTGCCAAGCAGAGCTTGGCGAAGGGCTGAAGCAGATGACCAAGCGATGCCAATAGAGCTTGTTGCTCTGTTTGCAAGACGTCTGGAGAAGTGGACATGTTGTGCTCAATGATTTAAATATCTTGAGCACAGTATAAATGTGCAATATGCACATTTATAAAAGAATCTCGACCTTGCTTAGATCAAATAGTTTCTATTGATATATTTGTTATTTTTTTAAGTATTTAAGTGCTGAAATTTTTCAATTTCATTACCAGGATCCAAGCTCTATGACTTGTCCCAGGCAATTATTAAGTACGAAATTTTGTATAGAAATGCTGCACTCAAGCCCATAAGCAGAAGCAACTCCAAGGGCCAACTACCACACAGCCTGAACATGGTCGCGCATTCTTGCTTCTTAAGCGTGACGACTGCCCACCAGTATGCGGCCGTCGCAATATCAAAGTGGCGGAGGACCTGAATGCTCCGTCAGCAGCCCAGAGTCACCAGTAGGTGAGGTCAAAATCAATTACGTTTAAGTCAACTTTACAAGAGCACAGTTACGTTCAAACGACCATCCGCAAACCCTCATGAAACCTTGGTTCCCCTTGTGGACGCGTCCTTAAGAAAACAGAGAATAGAGAGAGAAAACTGCAGAGAAACCTCACTTTTTGAAAAAGTGATGTCGCCGCGTCCTTAAGGTCACTATCCGGAAGCCCGCAAACACAGGCCCTTGGAGCAAAGAAAAAGGGCTCGGAGAGTTTCCGAGCCCTTATGTATGGTGGAGCTGGCGGGATTTGAACCCGCGTCCACAAGCCTTTTTCGTACAGTTCTACATGTGTAGTCGTCTGGTTTGAGTCTCGCTCGATACATCGCGCAGCGACACGCTATGTACCAAACC